>CESO01021771.1_pt1 | contig 31984 bp, 42 predicted proteins | sample 356341 | NCBI WGS metagenome assembly CESO01 (sample SAMEA2621812, study PRJEB7988) | marine metagenome | biome: marine biome (ENVO:00000447); feature: deep chlorophyll maximum layer (ENVO:xxxxxxxx); material: "saline water (ENVO:00002010), including plankton (ENVO:xxxxxxxx)" | depth 35 m | reverse complement strand
TCGACCTCGGAGACTGGCTCAGCCGGGGCTTCCGCCGCCTCTTCGGCTGGCGGCTCTTCTGCAGGAGCCTCTTCGACGGCAGCAGTAGCTCCACCAAGACCCTTGGCAAAGGCTGTTCGTCGATCGGCCTGCCGGCGACGACCAGAGGTCCCCCCACCGATCTCAGGGCCACTCTCTTCGCCGACCAGTTGAAGCACGACCAGATCAGCACCATCACCAAGACGATGACGTCCGGTACTGACGATTCTGGTGTAGCCACCGTCACGATCAGCGAATCGCGGTGCGATCTTGGTCATGACATGCTGGACAAGCCGTGGAGCCTTCTTGACATCGCCGTAACGATTGAACTTGATGTCCTCCTCGTTAGGGAGATCGAAGAATGGATTTTCCTTCGCCGAGTCACGCACATTCGGATCGGCAACCCAACTGTGGATCTTTCGATCCGTCAGGCTCGATTCGACCTGTCGCCGAGCGTGGAAAGTGCCACGCTTGGCTGTCGTGATCAGCTTCTCAATGAATGGTTGAACAGCCTTGGCCTTTGGGCGAGTGGTCTCGATCTGACCGTGCTCGAACAGCCCGGCTGCGAGATTTCGAAGCATTGCCCGACGATGGGCACTGGTTCGATTCAACTGTTTTCCATGAATTCGATTACGCATGATCCTACTCCTGGATCCGGACGATCATCGCCCGGTCCTCAACACCATCAGTGTGGTGCAATCGTACTTTCAGGTGCCTGGTAGCCCTCGGGAAGTTGCATCCCGAGCGAAAGACCAAGATCTTCCAGCTTCTTCTTTACTTCACGAAGGGAGGTCTTGCCGAAGCTGCGAACAGCGAGCAACGAAGCCTCATCTCTCACAACAAGCTCGGCAACCGTCTCGACCTGAGCGGTCTCGAGGCAGTTGTTGGCTCTGACCGTCAGATCAAGATCCATGACGGACATGTTGAGCTTGTTGATCAACTCCTCATCGACGGCAGCCACGGCAGCTGCTTCCTCGGAAACGACGCTCGTTCCGATTTCACCAAACTGAACGAATGGGTTCAGATGCTTTCGGAGGATCTTGGCCGATTCGACCAGCGCCATGTCGGGAGTGATCGTTCCATCGGTCCAGACATCGATGACCAGACGGTCATAGTTGGTCTTCTGGCCGACACGAGTGTCCTCGACGCGGTATCGGACACGCTGAACAGGGCTGAAGACCGAGTCCATCGGGATTTCACCGATCACCTGGTCATCACTGCTTCTGGTGTACTTGTCCGATGCGGGCTCGTATCCACGACCACGTCGGACGATCAACTCGATTTCGAGTGAGACATCGTCGGTGAGCGTGGCGATCACATGATCCGGATTGTGGATCGTGATGCTGGGATCGGCTTCGATGAGATCGGCCTTGACCTCGCCGGGCCCACTGGCCGAAAGCTTCATGATCCTTGAATCATTGACATCGCCGTCCATGCTGACCACAACACCCTTGAGGTTGAGAATCAGGTCTGTCACGTCCTCCATGACACCTGGCATGGTCGTGAACTCGTGTTCGACACCCTTGATCGTGATGCCGGTGATGGCAGCACCTTCGATGCTGCTCAGCAGAATACGACGAAGGCTGTTGCCGATGGTCGTTCCGAAACCCCGCTCGAACGGCTCGACGACGAATCGTCCAAAGCCATCGGTCTTTGAACTCGCATCCTGATCGACGCGAGCGGGAAGTTCCAATCCTCTCCAGCGAATATGCATATCTATCTTTCCAATCAGGTGGACTTGTCTGCTTCAGCATGCTGCCGGATCTCTCGACGAATCGCTGCCACCTTGTGGCGATCGTCTTCTGCATCCAGGCAGTCGGCTGGTCACATGCCAGCCTTGGTTTCTGTTCGGGAATCTCGTATCAGACTCGACGCTGCTTGCGGGCACGACATCCATTGTGCGGGATGGGCGTGTGGTCTTCGACGGCCGTGATGGTCAGACCGGCATGATCCAAACCCGTGACGGCGGCTTCACGACCAGAGCCGGGGCCCTTGATGCGAACCTCGACTTCACGAACACCCATGCGCTTCGCCTTGTTGGCGGAACGTTCAGCCGCACGAGTGGCGGCGAATGGTGTGGCCTTTCGAGCCCCTTTGAAACCGACGGTTCCAGCGGAGTCCCAGCAGAGTGTCTCACCACTGACATCGGTGAATGTCACGATCGTGTTGTTGAAACTCGCGTGGACATGCACGATGGCCTTGATGATGTTGCGACGTAGCTTCTTCTTGCTCATAACGAACTCATTTCCTCGCTTCAACGGTTCCTTCTCCCAATGAAGGGCAGGAACCTTGCGTTCAAATGGTGGGATCGATTCAGACCCCGTTCATGCGATCCGGGATCAACCCTTCACGCCCTTCTTACCAGCGACGGTCTTGGCACGTCCCTTCCTGGTGCGGGCATTGCACTTTGTTCTCTGCCCACGAGTAGGAAGTCCGCGACGATGGCGATCACCGCGATAGGAACGAATGTCTCTCAGACGCTGGATGTTCTGAGCAACCTGCCGCTTCAGGGCACCTTCGACGATATAACCCTCGTCGATGACCGTGGCGATCTGGCTGACATCCGGCTCAGTGAGCTCCGAGGCCTTCTTGTCCGGATCAACCCCTGCCTTGGCAAGAATCTCATCAGCGAACTTGGGGCCAATGCCATGGATATATCGAAGGGCATATCGCACCTTCTTACGTTCTGGAATATCGACACCTGCAATACGTGGCATCTCATGCGCTCCTTCCGAGGCCGGGGAGTCGATCCGATAGGATCAACCCTGGCGTTGCTTAAGCCTCGGATTCTTCTTGTTGATGATGTAACGCTTTCCCTTTCGGATCACGATCTGGCAATCCGTTGTCTTGCGTCGAATACTGCTTTTTACTTTCATGCGTTTACCCGTTCTCTCTGCCGATCATCACTGGCGATAGACGATTCGGCCTTTCGTCATGTCATAGGGGCTCAACTCGACCTTGACCTTGTCCCCTGGAAGAATTCGGATGTAGAACTTCCGCATTCGACCGCTGATGTAAGCGAGAATCTCCTGCCCGTTTTCCAACTCGACCTTGAATCGAGTATCAGGCAAAGCCTCTGTAACAACTGCGTCAAGGGTGATCTTTTCTTCTTTGGCCATGCTGCTCCCGGTTACTCGGTCCCTATCCTCTTCCCGGCTTGTTCGAGTCGTTGGACCCGAGGAACCCGGAGTAATTTCTCATCAATAGATTCGCTTCAATACGCTGGATGAAGTCGAGCCCGACGCTCACCACGATCAGCAGTCCCGTTCCACCAAGGAAGCTCGCTACGAAGAACGGTATGTCCATGTATCGGGCGACCATCGACGGGATGACGGCGATGACCGCCAGAAAGCCCGCACCAACGTAGGTGATTCGTTCAACAACAGTCTCCAGATACTCTGCAGTCCTGGGACCGGGACGAAGACCCGGAATGAAGCTTCCGTTCTCCCTGAGTTGCTGCGACATCTCATCCGGACTGAACACGACGGTCGTCCAGAAGTAGCTGAAGAAGTAGATCAGGATGATCTCGCAGACGATGTATGGATATTCGCCGAACTGGAAATTGGAGTTCAGGAAGATCACGAACGTCTGCCACCAGGCCGGCGCTTCCGGCGAAACCGATGAGCTGAGATAGCCCAGGAATGTCGCGGGGAAGATCAGCAGCGAACTGGCGAAGATGATCGGCATGACGCCCGCGTGGTTCACACGAAGCGGCAGATAGTGTCGCTGGCCACCATAGGTCTTGCGACCACGAGTATGGCGGGCCTGCTGGATCGGTATTCGCCGCTGTGCCACGGTGATCAGAATCGAACCGGCCACGACGATCACGAAGGCTGCAACGAGGAACAGGATTCCGACGATGCCGATGCTGCCTTCAGTCGCCTGCAGCGACAGATCGGTCTCGGCCACAAGATAGGCCACAGCATTTGGCATCTGCGAAATGATGCCCGCGGTGAGAATAAGGGAAACGCCGTTTCCGATTCCATACTTGTCGATCTGTTCGCCAAGCCACATCAGGAAGACACTTCCTGCAGTCAAGGCGGCGACACCCGAAAGATAGAACGCGAGCGTTGTGGAAGCCGTGAGAAACTCCGGACGAACGAGGCCCTGGGCAATGAGGAACTTGAGCCACATGAACCCCTGGATGAGGCACATGGCGACCGTCGCGTAACGGGTCCATTCGGTGATCTTCTGCTGGCCGCTCGCACCTTCCTTCTTGAGTTCCTGAAGTCGGGGAACCGCACTCTGAAGAAGCTGGAAGATGATCGAAGCCGTGATATAGGGCATGATGCCCAGGCCGAAGATCGTCGATTGCTGAAGGGATCCACCCGAGAAGATTGACACGTAGTCGAGCAGCTGACCCCAGCCGCTACCACCTTCGGAAGCCTTCGATGCGGCATCCTTCAGAGCCTGCTGATCAACACCGACCAGCGGGATCCAGAATCCGATCCGATAGATCGCAATCATCCCGAGCGTGAAGAGGACTCTGTTCCTCAACTCCGGAATCAAGAACACGTTGGCAAGTGCTTTGAGCATCGATCAGTTCCGACAACCTTCAGGGAAGGTTGTTCATGCTTTCTTGGTTCGAACCCACTTCTTGGAAGGAATCTCGGTGACACTGCCGCCTGCCGCTTCAATCTTGGCAACCGCCGACTTTGAAAGCTTGGCAGCAGTGACGTTAAACTTCTTTGTGATCTCGCCATCGCCGAGGATCTTCAGGGGAAGATCCGTATCACGGACGATGCCCAGATTCGAGAGGACCTCGACTGTGATGTCGGCTCCATCCTCCACACGCTCTTCGAGAACGCGGAGATTGACCACGTGATAGTGCTTGCGGAAGGCGCTGTTGGTGAATCCCCGCTTGGGAATGCGACGAGTCCAGGTCATCTGACCACCCTCGAAGGAGGGCTTTCGTGAATATCCGGAACGAGATCCAGCACCCTTGTGTCCACGACCGGAAGTCTTGCCCAGGCCACTACCGTGTCCTCGACCGACTCTCTTTCGGGATTGATGCTTGCCGACCTTGCTGGTGATGTCGTGAATCATCATGACGACGCTTCCTCCTTGGAAACTTCCTCGACAGATTCGACCACTGCATCAGCCGTGGACTCTGAATCCGAAGAGGATCCATCGGACTTGGTACCCATTGAGGACTCACCTCTGCGAATGGATTCCTCGACCATTGTCTCGCCGAGCTCAACGCCGCGAAGACGCATGGTGTCGTCCTTGGATCGAAGTCCATCAAGACCGTTGAACACGGCCTTGCACAGATTCTTGGGATTGTTGGAACCAAAGGACTTGGTCAGGCAATCCTGCACACCAAGCATCTCCAGTACAGCACGAACGGCAGCACCGGCGATGACGCCCGTTCCTGGCGAAGCCGGCAGAAGCCGGACTCGACAAGCTCCAAAGCGGCCTTCAACTTCATGTGGAAGCGTCGTGCCCTGCAATGGATAGAACTGCATGTCCCGCTTGGCCTGCTTCTGGGCCTTTTCAATGGCAGGAGGCACATGATTGGCCTTGCCATATCCAAGCCCGACACGACCGTGCCGATCACCGACAACAACAAGCGACGAGAAACTAAAGCGGCGACCGCCCTTTACCGTCGCGGCCGTGCGATACACGCCGACCGTCGTTGATTCGATTCCACCTGATTCTTCTAGCATCTCAGCCATGGTGTCATTCACCACGGTCCTGACGGGGGTCAGAACCGCAGTCCTCCTTCTCGTGCCGCATCAGCCAACGCTTTGACGCGGCCGTGATAGAGATATCCATTTCGATCGAAGATAACGTTAGATACACCAGCGCTTGATGCACGTTCAGCCAGTCGCTTGCCGACTTCTGCCGCCGAACCAGCGTTTCCGCCGTTGGGTGATTTGCCATCCTTTTCGACCGTAGAAGCCGAGCAGATGGTGACGCCCTTCAGATCGTCGACGATCTGGGCGTACATATGCTTGGCACTTCGGAAAACACACAGACGAGGCCGCTCTGGCCCACCCATGATCCGCTTTCGTCGCCCTAGGCGACGTCGCTGGCGTCGAATTCTCTTGAGTTTGAGTCGATTCATCACAATGGCCCTCCGGCCGAAAAAAACTAATGGCTACCTAAGCGCCGAATACCTTGCCCTGCTTACGCGTGATCACTTCGCCCTCGTAGAGGATGCCCTTACCGTTGTAAGGCTCCGGACGACGCTTATCACGAATGACCGCGGCAAACTGACCGACGGCATGCTTGTCTGCACCCGACAGGGTGATCCTGTTGTTGTTCTCGATTTCAATCTGGACACCATCCGGTGGCATCAGATCGACCGGGTGGCAGTAGCCGACGTTGAGCTGGATTCCCTTGCCTTGCAGCTTGGCATTCCAACCGACACCGACGATGTTCAGCTTCCTCGTGAAGCCTTCCGAAACACCTGTCACCATGTTCTGGATCCTGGCTCTCGTGGTTCCCCACTGAGCTCGCTGATCCCGACGGCCCAGCTGGGACTCCGGAATGGAGCACTGGATCTTCTTCTCACCTTCGTCGAACTTGACGGAAACGCCATCGACCCATTCGAACTTCAGATCCCCCTTGGGGCCCGAAACACCGATGGACCTTGCCCGATCATCAACCTTGATGTTGACGCCGGAAGGCACGCTGATTGGTTTTTTACCGATCCTGGACATAACACTTTCCTCGGGACGTGGCCCGTCTAGGAAACAATGGCGACCAATTCACCGCCAACCTTTTCTTCACGACAACGACGATCACTGAGAACGCCCTTACTGGTTGATACGACTGCAATACCGAGACCCTGAAGCGGGCGTGGCAATTCGTCGACCTTCTTGTACACCCGGCAGCCGGGCTTGGAGACACGATCAATCGACCGAATGACTTCCTCGCCACGAGGCCCGTACTTGAGGTCCACACGAAGAACACCATCACGGCCGTTATCCATGATTTCAAAGTGGTTTATGTACCCCTCTTCGAGAAGCACCTTCGCAACACCGCGATTAAGGCGGTTGTTGAGACAACGCACGTCATCACTTCGATTCCGGATTGCGTTCCGGATTCGAGTCAACATGTCTGCAGTCAAGTCCTGTTGTGACATCATTCGCTCCTGGTCGAGGCACTTGAGTGCCTCATGGTGAGATTCACCAACTAGCCTTACGCATTCCGGGGATCTTGCCCTGCAACGCCAACTCTCTCAGCACGATTCTGCTGACACCGAACTTTCGATACACACCCCGGCTCCGACCGGTGATCTGACACCGATTACGCTTGCGCGTGGAGAACTTTGGGGTCTTATTCATTCGTGCGAAGACTCGTTTACTTGCCATCTGGCTGAATCCCTTCCGTTTCCTCAGTCGTCCTTGCGTTCAAACGGCATGCCCAGTTCCTCGAGGAGGAACCGGCTCATCTCCGGATTAGAACGCTCAAAGCAGATATTTACATTCATTCCATGCGAGAACGAGACATGGGCCATATTGATCTCGGGCCAGATGCCCTGCTCGGTCAATCCGATCGAGTAGTTCCCAGCCTTATCAAAGGCCCCGGCCTTGACACCTCTGAAGTCGCGAATTCGCGGCATGGCGAGGTTCATGAGTCGGTCCAGGAAATGCCACATGCGATCACGGCGAACAGTCACCATGTATCCCGAAGGGGCACCTTCACGAACCTTGAAGTTGGCCACTGATTTCTTGGCCAGTCGAAGCACCGGCTTCTGGCCGGAAATCTGTGTCAGAGTCGAAATGACCGTATCAGTGATGTCCTGCTTGAGCTTCTGATTCTCAAGATGACGACCAACACCTACGTTGACCACGATCTTGGAAACACGAGGCAGCTGCAGAAGATTGGGCAGGCCAAACTTCTCCATGAGCTTTGGCGTGATCTCTTCCTGATATTTGGCTTCGAGCCTTGTCTTGGTCTTTTGAGCAACCATTTGGAATCCTCCTGCCAACTACTTCAGCGACGTGGGCCGCGAAGCGTGTGCAGTTCCTTGCCACCGCGAACGGCGACTCTCACCTTTGATCCATCGGACTTCTCTTCGAATCGAACTCGAGAAGGACGACCGTCAACCACAGGGCTGACATTGCTGATGTGAATCGGCATCTCCTTGCGAAGCAGGCCACCCTGGGGGTTCTGCTGCGTAGGCTTGAGATGACGAGTCCTGATATTGACACCTTGGACGACGACCCGGTCATCACTTGTGATGACACGAAGCACTTCGCCGACCTTTCCAGCATCGTTACCCGCCGTAATCATGACGGAATCACCTTTTTTCACGTGCCGAGCCATGTCAAACAACCTCCGAAGCGAGGGATACGATCTTCATGTAATTGCGTTCACGCAGTTCACGAGCAACCGCTCCGAAAATACGAGTGCCTGCAGGATTGCCTTCCTTCAGGATCACACATGCATTCGAATCGAAACGGACATAGGAGCCGTCTTTTCTGCGTGTTGGGTACTTGGTACGGACAATGACGGCTCGGACGATATCGCCGGGACGCACTGCTGAATTCGGAAGTGACTTCTTGACTGAACCAACGACCATGTCGCCTACACCAGCAGTTCGCCTGGTATAGCGTCCACGCGCTGTTGAGCCTCCAAGAACACCGATCACCAAGATCACCTTGGCACCGCTGTTGTCAGCCACTTCGATTTTCGATTCCTTCTGGATCATGACATCAATCCTGCAACTTGTTGTTGCCTGGCCGTCTTGTGACGGTCAATCAAGCCTCTTGCGAAGCAGCCTCTACAACCCGGACAAGAGTCCACGATTTGGTCTTTGAAATCGGACGACACTCGACGATCTCGATACGGTCACCGATCTTCGCCGCATTCTCCTCGTCGTGAACATGGATACGAGTACGCTTGCGGATGTACTTGCCGTACTTCTCATGCTTGACGAGATAGTTGATCGAAACGGTGCACGACTTCTCCCGCTTGTCGGAATCAACGATCCCGATTCGGCGAGCAGCCGTTTCCGAAACAGCAATGTCCTTGAGATGGCTCATGAGTTAGCCCCTGCACGCATCTGCTTTTCAGTGAGCAGACGGGCAATATCCTTCTTGATTCGCTGGAACTGCGAAGTGTCCTGAATGCGTTCGGTCACTCTCTGGCTTTCAAGCTCGAAGAGCTTGCGCCTCAACTGGAGGACCTCGATGTCCAGCTCATCCGTTCCCAATTTATGCACGTTTCGTGGTTTCATGCTTCTCATCGCTCCCGGGCAGTCGCCCGCAGCCGGCTCACACCGACAGTCGTTTCCCCACGAACCGGCAACGCACCGGCATCTTGCGGGCGATGCGGGCGAGTGCCCGCTTCGCGAGATCCTCCGGAACACCGGAGATCTCGTACAGAATCGTCCCGGGCTTCACGCGTGCTGCCCAGTAATCAACATCGGCCTTACCCTTACCCATTCGCGTTTCCAAGGGTTTCTTGGAGATGGGCTTGTCGGGGAAGACCCGAATGACAACTTTTCCTTCTCGACGAAGAAAGTGCTGTGCGGCGATACGACCGGCCTCGATCTGCCTGGCGCTCACCCAATGCGGCTCGAGAGCCTGGAGACCGTAGTCACCGAAGGCGACATAGTTTCCGCGACTGGCGCGCGTCTTCATATTGCCGCGCATCTGCTTGCGGAACTTAACTCGTTTTGGCATTCGGGGCATCGTTCGTACTCCAGCAACAGTCGATGATCAGATCAACGACAGTTCTTCCTAATCCGTGATCAGTGACGTCCTCGCGCTCGAGCGCGACCGCCAGCTGCCTTTGATTCAATCTCGTCTTCGTCGTTTCCGGTGTACATGCCCTTGTAGATCCAGACCCGGACACCAATGGTTCCGTAGGTCGTATGGCTGGGCACGTTCGCATAGTCCACATTCGCCTGAAGCGTCGACAGCGGAATGGATCCAAGACGGGTCACGAATGTTCGCGACATCTCGGCACCACCAAGTCGACCGGCAACCGAGATCCTCACACCGAGTGCACCAGCCTGCATGGCTGCTTCGCATCGCTGCTTGAGGAGTCGCCGGAAATTCGATCGCTTCTTCATCTGCTCGGCAATGGCTTCCGCCACCAGGTGAGCGTTCGTGTCGGGGCTTCTGATCTCGATGATCTGAATCTGAACCTTTCGGCCAGTCAATGCCTGGAGGTCCTTGGTCAACTTCTCGATCTCGGAACCCTTGGGACCGATCACGAGTCCGGGACGAGCGGTCTTGAGGATGATCTTGAGTTCCTCTCGCGTTCGCTCGATATGGATATCCGCGACAGCCGCAAATGGGGGCGTCCGGTTCAGTCGCTTGTCGCAATACTGGCGAATTCGATAGTCCTCCACCAGGAGCTCAGCGAAGAGCGCCTTGGGGGCGTACCAGCGAGACTTGTGGGCCTCGGTGATACCGACTCGGAATCCGAAGGGATGTACTTTCTGTCCCATGGATCAGTTCCCTTCCTCGAGAACGATATGAAGATGACTGGTTCTCTTTCGGATCGGATGCGCACGGCCTCGATCCTTTGGACGGAATCGCTTGATCGTGCGACCTTCATCCACCCAGCTTTTCTGAACAAACAGACGCTCAAGATCCGCTTCACGCTCTTCAGCATTTGCAATCGCTGATTTGAGGACGGACTTGAGATACCAAGCGCCCCGCTTCTTGCTGAACTCGAGAGAATTCAAGGCTTCATCAATCCGCATGCCGCGAATCAAGTCGGCAACCAGCCGGGCTTTCCTCGGTGCGATACGGGCGAATTTGTGACTTGCTTGATAGGTCATGACCTGATTCCACATTCAGTTCGAACGATCAACGTCCGGACTTGATGCCTTCCTTCTTGTTGGTATGACCACGGAAGGTACGCGTGATCGAGAACTCGCCGAGCTTGTGCCCGACCATATCCTCGGTGACGAATACGTCATTAAACGCACGACCATTATGGACTTGGAAGGTATGACCGACGAACTCCGGCACAATTGTGCAGGCCCGGGCCCAGGTACGGATAGGCTTCTTGGAGCCTCCCTCCTGCGCCATGACCTTTCGGTACAGCTTCTCGTCTACATACGGTCCTTTTTTCAGCGATCGTCCCATAGCCTTATCCGTTTCCTTGTGTCCAAGCCCCGTGTTTCAGAAGCCTTGTGGTGGACGCTCTTATCACTACTCAGAGTTTCAACTGCCCGTAACGCTTACTCTTGCGACGCCTCAGGATCCTGGCATCCGAAGACTTGCCACGAGGCCTTGTTCGGCCACCCTTGGACTTGACGCCCGATGCACTGGCTGGGGTTCTCCCACCCTTTGATCGACCTTCACCACCACCGAGGGGGTGAACATCATGGCTCTTCGCCATACCGCGAACCTTCGGCTTGCGACCAAGCCAGCGATTGCGACCGGCCTTGCCGAGCTTCACAAGCTGATGATCGGTGTTGCCAACCTGCCCGAGCGTCGCTCGGCAGTTGATCGAGATCTGACGAATTTCACCAGATGGAAGCACGATGGTTGCCCAGCGGCCTTCCTTATTGGTCAACTGGCCGTAGCTGCCTGCCGAACGACAAACGTTGGCGCCCTTGCCGGGCTCGAGCTCGATGGCATGGACCTGGAGACCGGTTGGAATGAATTCCAGAGGCATGCAGCTGCCTGGATTCGGCTCGATGGCCGAATTGCTGCTGAGGACCTCATCATCAACGTTGAGTCCGATTGGATGGAGGATGTAACGGCGTTCACCGTCGGCATACTCGATCAGGGCGATATGACAGGTACGGTTGGGGTCATACTCGATACCGATGACCTTGCCGACCACATCGTCCTTGCGACGCTTGAAGTCAATGACTCGATAGCGACGCTTATGACCACCACCGCGGCCTCGCACAGTGATCTTGCCCTGATTATTACGGCCACCCTTCTTGTTGAGGGGACGAAGAAGAGACTTCTCTGGAGCCTTCTTGGTCACCTCGACATGAGTATTGACCGACGAATTTCGTCGTCCATTGGTCGTTGGCTTGTGTACTCGAATCGCCATAGTTCTCGTACGGTCCGGAACACGCCCGGTACCGTCTCCTGCTGTTCGATCAGAACAGTTCAATCCTGTCGTCTGGGTGAATCTTCACAATGGCCCGCTTGGTCTCGGGCGTCTTCCAATAGCCGTGCCGGCCACGCTTTTGCTGCCCCTTGCGATTCTGAATCGCGACGCCCTGGACACGAACACCGTAGAGCTCCTCCACAGCCGCCTTCACATCGGCCTTACGGGCCTGTGGGCAGACTTCAAAGGTGTGCCGGTTGAACGTTCCGGAGGCGAAAGCAGCCTTCTCGGTAACCACTGGACGGCGAATGACTCTTGTCGCAAGCATCATGCAGCCTCCTGGTTGTCATCTTTGAAACAGGTACCGTTGAGGAAGGCCTCCAAGGAAGCCCGATCGACAACGAGGTACCGATGGTTCAGCAGTTCGAATGCATTGAGCTGATCAATGCGGATGGTGTCGACATTTTCGAGGTTCCGAGCCGACAAGGCCGCATTCCTGTTCTCATGCGAAACGGCGATGAGGCATGTTCGGTCGATACCGATCGCCTCGAGCGTCCCCTTGAGATCACGCGTCCGCGGCTCTGACATCTCGAGCGTATCGAGACACTTCACTTCGCTGTCGACAAGCTTGGCAAGAAGCGCGTTGCGGTTGGCCAGCTGACGCATACGGCGAGGCATCTTCTGACGCCACTTGCCTGTATTCGCATCCTTGGCAAAGGCAACACCACCACCCTTGCGGACAACGGTTCTCGCGTTGCCTACACGGGCGTTACCAGTTCCCTTTTGCCTATAGAGCTTGCGGGTGGAGCCTTTGACCATTCCGCGACTCTTCGTTCGAGCCGCACCGATGCGACGGTTCGCATGGAACATCACATAGGCCTGCTTCAGCAGGGACGGACGGACCTCGTTCCCGAGGCTGGCTTCGTCGATCTGGATAGCATCGACTTTCTTTCCCGTCTTGTCTGTTACGGGTAGTTCAATCATCTTCATTCACACCTTGGCAGCAAAGCTGCCCCATTTCGCCTTGCCTTCCCGGTGACTGATTGATCACTCCAAGTGATCTCGTTCTACAAGCCCGGGTAAGGCTACGACTCGGCGTCGTCAGTTCTTGTCTTCGTCTTCCGGTTCCATTGCATCGCAACACGCGATGCTGGCCTTGAGGACCACCGGCGGCGGCTGCCACCGATGCAGTGAATTACTTCTTCTTTCCAGCTGCAGTTGTCTTCTTACGATTCAATCGAACGGCGGGCCGTACGAACACGCATGCGTTGTTCGGGCCTGGCACCGATCCCTTCACAAGTATCAGATTCTTTTCCGTATCGATCGCGACGATCGGCATGCTTCGTGCCGTCATGTTCTCGTCACCCATGTGTCCGGGCATTCGCTTGCCCTTCTTGAGCTTGGGGCCGGTACCCAGGTTGGCCGAGTGGCCACCAATGGAGCCCACACGACGGTGAGCCCGCTTGACACCATGCGATGCTTCAAGACCGGCGAAGTTGTGACGCTTCATGCCGCCCTGGAATCCCTTGCCCTTGCTTCGGCTGCAGATGTCCACGAATGGAGTGTCTTCGAAGCACTCGACAGTCAGGACATCACCGAGCTCGACATCGATGTCGTCGGTTCGAAGCTCACGATGATGACGCTTCGGAGCGGTGCCAGCACGATTGTCATGACCGATCACGGGCATCGTGCTGCGACGAGGAGAGACATCCTCGAAGCCGATTTGAATGGCCGAATAGCCATCGGTCTCCTCAGTCTTGACCTGAGTGACCACGCACGGTCCAGCCTGAATCACAGTGACGGGGATATTCATCCCTTCTTCCGTGAAGTAGCGGGTCATACCGATCTTTTTTCCAAGCAGTGCCGAAGCCATGTCCCGGACCCTTGCGTCATTACATCATCTGGCAGGCCTTATCTTCACGAATCGAACCTGCCTGCCATGGCTCGTTCGTGTTTCCGTTTTCAAATCCGAGGACTACGCCTTGATCTTCACGAAGACGCCGGCGGGAACAACCAGTCGGTTGAGCGCCTCGACGGTTCGAGCGTTGGGGTCCTCGATATTGATTATTCGCTTGTGCGTACGAATCTCGAATTGCTCTCGAGACTTCTTGTTGACGAAGGTGGAACGGTTGACCGTGTACACCTCACGTCTAGTGGGTAGCGGAATCGGACCAGCTACACGAGCACCAGTTCTCTTGGCGTGTTCGACGATCTCTTTCGCCGAAACATCCAGTGCCTGGTGGTCGTATGCTTCCATTCGGATTCTGATCTTCACCGCTGACATCGACTGACTTATCCCACTAACAGAACCGAACTCGTTCAAAGAGTCCGTCAACCCGTTCCGGTTGATCCACTCAAGACAACGCCCACGACCACGTGGCCATAGGCGAAACGACGATCATAGGATCCAAGCCGTCCTTGTCAAGGTCTTTGAGCATCTGAAACGTGTTTGGGATCGACTTCAACACGACTGTTTGAAGGCCTGGAACCCCCTTTCCAAACAGCCTTGAGACCGTCAGGAAATCCGCTCGCAGAGTACAGTCTGGACATGTCGACCCCTATTAACAGTCTCATAATTTGCCTCACAGCCATGATGCTTCATTCGACTGATAGAGCCTTGGGTGGCCCTCAGATCATCCCATCACAGGCCTTCAGCACATCAAATGCCGATAAACAGTCCGAAAGCATCCTCGGAGACCTGTTTTTGAGCAATGAGGTCGGACTGAGCCTGAGGCTGCCACAAGGTGCCGTGGTGGTCTCGAGACAATCACAGCCCAACGCCTTTTTTCTTGTCAGAGACGGGGAGCCAAAGCCCCGCTGGAGCCTCCGTCTGGAATCGCTTCAGAGCGATGATCCGACTGCCGAAATTCTTATTAAGAGGCTGATCCTCACACAGGGACAGGAAAAGGAAATTCCGAATCTCGAGATTCTCAAGGATGGCACCTTCTCCACACAGGAAACATCAGGCCATATCACGTGGGTCAAGGAGACACTCCCGGATGATTCCCAGGTGATATTTGGCTGGCTGGTGGTGCCTCAGGGCCGAATTGCTGGCAAATTACACTACATCATTGCTACCGCAGTCACTGTCCCAGCCGTTTTTAACGAGTCACAAGATGCTTTGGAGAAGGCACTTAGCACTATTCTCGTACGAGGCCCACAAGTGGCATCCGAAATAGCCATGACCGAGGCTCAGGCAACCCAGACTTTTCTGGATGAACTCACGGAAGAGCAACTTCGAGCATTGGATGGGCATCAGACCATCCGCCGTGCCTTCAGACCAGGCAAGGACGGGCAGCCCGATGAGGAGGTCGCCTACTCGATCTTCACGATAGAGACCCGACCGATGGGCTCCATCCACAACAATCGAGCAGAGGACGACTACTCCCCCGCTGAGCAGGAAGAGGGACTTCTGGTCAAGGTCCACTCGAGAATCGTCGCCGACAAGAGCCGAAACATCTATCTGGACATGCTCGGTCTCTACTGGATGGCCTTCGATCTTTCGCATGAATCCTGGACTGCTCGAGTCACTCGAAGGCAAGGGGCCGCGACTCGAATCGAGAAGGAGTTCGGCTTTCGACCACGAACGACACTTGGCCAACCACGGTCAAGAGTGGTCGTCATCAAGCAGGACGATGAAATCAACATGCGGGAATCCTACGAATGGGAAGCCCCCGAGCCATGGATGCCAAGGCCAATGACCTGGATACTGGGATACCTGCTTCCTCGAGATGGACAGATCGCCATGAGCTATGCCTGCATCGATCACAGACAGAAGGTCCCCACTCTTGGCACCCGGCGTGATGAATGGTCGTCGAATCCCCACGACAAGACGCAGTGGAGACTTCAGACATGGCTTGACGACTCGGGGCTGCCCACCAATGGAATCTACGACCTTGGCGGCCTTGTCAATCAGCGAAATGCGGATGGCATGCTGATCGAGACCACGAGTCCGGAACAGCTGCAACTGATCTGGAACGGCGCCGGACTCAAGACACGTTGATTGAAGCAGGCTCAGCGAGTCTGGTCGACGACCGCCGCATCGATCTGATCCGCGAGCATGTCCAGAACCTCACCCGCATAGAAGACGACATGCCAATCACGCCGCGAGGACGTCCGCCTGGCATCCCTGATCCGATCCGCAATGGCTCTGGCCGGCGGCGGATTCTCAGGACGCAGCGTGGCGAGCGTCTCATGCATGCTTGTGAAAGCCGCCCGACGCTCTTCACTTCCACGAGGTGCCGACCGGATTGATTCGAGCGCCGCTCGCTTCTGTGGGCCGGGCGAATCCAGTGGAACCGATAGTGATTCCGGATCATGAAAAGCACGCCTGTCATGGGATACGAGCCCCTGCCCAAGCCGGGCGATACCCTCCGCATCAGGCAACGGAAGCTGCACATCCGCCGTGACCATCATGAACGGCGCGACTTCGACGTCGAGCCATTGCCGAAGCCACCCTTCCATGAGTGCGTCGTAACGCGCGCCGCCGGTTCCATGAATGAACAGATCACATCCCGCCAGACGCATGATGGCCGTGGTGAGAAGCGCCTTGGGAAGAACATTGGACTCGTCAAGATCCTGACGGCGGGCTGTTCGTCGCTGATCTCCTCGGATGTCCCAGAGCGGCAGCTCGCCCTTGTGGATGTCCAGGGGCCGAATACCCGCATCTGGATCGACGCTGACGGCCGCGTTGTACGCTTCGGAACACCGGCTGGCATCACGCTGCATCTTCTCCAACAGCCATTCGCCACAGGGGGTCTTCAGGAGCCGTGATGCATTGAGGACATTGGGTCGCCCGATCCAGCTGCGAGTGATGTCGATCAGGGCCCGTGTGATCTGATTGGCAAGGGAAAGGTCTCCACCGGCTTCCCGAACCGCCGAACTGAATCTCTGCAAGGGCTCACCATCAAGATCGGGCATCCCATCCAACCAGGAGAGATCCGCCGGTTCACATGCTGGCTGCATGCCCAGTGAGCGATCAGGCAGCGAATCGAAGAGTCTGATCGAACTGCTGCAGGGGAGCCCGTCAAGATCTATGAAGGGGACATCGATGAGCCCCGGGTCACCTGCGACCGTGTCTATGTTGAGAATGACGGAGGCGGCGTTCATCTCCTGGGAGAGCGTTCGCATCGCGATGAACTTGGACAGGATGCCCGGATGCCAGTTCTGAGGGGCGTGGCCAGCGGCCACGATCTTTCCGGAATCGGGAAGACGCAGGGCACGCCTCGTGTCGCGAACCATCTCACGAGGGCAGAGGGAGGGACCTGCCGTCTTGGATGGTGGAACGATTCTGATTCTCGGCTGGCAGGACGCGGACGCCTCATCCATGGGAGGCCCCTGGCGTTTCCGACTCGTATTCCTTCAGATCAAGATCGACCATGGCAGAGTCGGGCAATCGCGAGGAGCACCGAATGATCTCCTCGTGCAAGGTCGATCGATAGTGACGAAGACGTCGCTGCTGATCATCCAGAGGTCCTCCGAATGAACGATTCGGATCGTTGTAGATGAGGCTCACCGGCAGCTCGTCGATCTTGAGATTGGCCGCCACGGCCTGCACCCAGAACTGCATGGGGAAATCGTAGCCATCCACATCCAGCTTCATGTCGCAGCAGGACGACACCCTGTAGGCCTTGAAACCGCAGAAACCGTCCGTGAGATTCAACCCGAGTCGCTCGTTGAGCTCTCTCGTGACGATCTGATTGACCTCGCGACGATCTGGAGGAGGCATGTGATCCGTGTCGGATGGAGAGGCGTAGCGGCTTCCGGATATGAAATCGACATCCCCCTTCGAGAGCCGCTCTCGAAAGTCGGGGATCAACGCCGGCTCATGCTGGAGATCGCAATCCATGGTGATCAGCCACTCGAAGCCATCCTGGGCAGCCCAGTGCAGCATGTCACGGGTGGACCTTCCATAGCCTCGATTCACGGCATGCCGGACAATCTTCACAGGATGATTGGCGAGCCTCGCCGGCGTATCGTCCGTAGACCCGTCATCAATCACCAGAACATGAGGTGCGTAGGTCAAGACTTCCTGAAGGACATCGTCAACGAACTTGGATTCATTGAACACGGGGATGCCGACGAGTATTTGATCTTGATTTGTCATGTGGGGTCGAGAATTGTACCCGACATCCATGATTCAAGAATCAATTAATCAGCAAGAGAGTCGTGCCGGTAAAGCCTCGAGCCGGTCGCAGCCGCTCGATCGGTAAAGGCTCCGCCGCTGCTGGGCCTACCTTCACCATCAGGATCCACCGAACACAGTGACATCGTCAATTTGGCATCGAGATTGTCCAGCTGCGAGACGAGAATCGCCTCAGGCGTCATGGGAGGCCTCAAAGCGCCATGTTCGGGCTCGCCATGATGGCTTAGAAGAATGTTGTGGAGAACGGCCAGAGCGTCGACTGGAAGCGGCGGATCCAGATCCCGGGCACAGTCCTCCAGCCAGATCGAGGCTCTGGCGATATGGCCAACCAGATTCCCATCCGTTGTGTAGTCGAAACCCCTGTGCCAGGACAGTTCGGTCGTCTTGGCCAGGTCGTGGAGGAACAAGCCCATGAGAACGAGATCACGATTCAATCGTGGCCGGCCATCGTGGCCCATGTAGACCTTCAACAATGAATCCGCTGAACGCATCAACGTCCACGTATGCTCCAGCAGACCGCCGATCCATGCATGATGCATCACCATGGCAGCGGGACTGCGTCGAAAAGCCTTCATCAGTTCATCATCCGACGTGTACCGGCGGCCGAGCGATCGCATGGCCGGATGCTCGAGTGACTCGAGCATCTCGAAGACCTCCTGATACATGCTGTCGATGTCGAATCGCGTATGGGGCATCAACTGCATCAGTTCGGATTCGGTCACCTGAGCAGGCTCGATCTCATGGATGTTGACCTGCAGCAGACCATTGAATTCGACGACCTCACCCTCGATGCGAACGAATCCGGTTCGTGAACACTCATCGATGTCGAATCGATCCAGCTTCCACTTTCGCCCGGACACATGACCGGTCGAATCGCGAAGGAGACATTTGAGATACTGCCCACCGTTTCGATTGGTTCCCAGCTGCGGGTTGATGAAGGAATACACGCCTTCACGCAGATAGACCCCCTGCTTGAGCTCACGAACGGTTGGATTGTGCATGACGTGGTTTCCAGACATGCGACCGAGGATACCAACGCGGTCCTACGACCGTGGCAGCGATTTCATGACTGCCGGAACTTCTCCAGCCAGCTCCACCGCCATCAGGCCTGATTCACCGTTTCCAAGGGACCATCTCTCGGCCGAGACGGCATGGATCCAGACAGCAAGACAAGCCGTTTTCCAGAGTACGGAAGGAGCCTCGGCGCCTTCCTGAGCCACAAGTCCTGCAATCATTCCCGAAAGCACGTCGCCCGTGCCCGCCGTGGCGAGTGCCGGCGTGCCTCGAGTACAAACCCAGGCAGAGTCTTCGAAGGCAACGACCGTTCCCATGCCTTTCAACACGGCAACCACTCCAAGTCCTCTGCCCAGGTCGCTGGCGGCCTCAAGCCGCCCGACTTCCGATCTCGGAGAGGCGGGCAGTCCCATTGCCGCGGCAAGTCGCTCGTATTCACCGGGATGCGGCGTCAGCACGAGTGGACAACCAGCCCTGACGATCCACTCCGGAAAACGAGACGCGATGTTGAGGCCGTCGGCATCGAGTACGACGGGAGTGGCGGTTCCACAGGCCAGTACCGACCGCACTGAGTGTTCCGCCTCCGATCCCGATCCCAGACCCGGACCGAGCACGATCGCCTGGAACTCGTTCAGCCGTTCACGCAGCTGATCATGATCATCGAATGGAATCGAATCGATCGGCATGCCCGTGGCAGACGGCGCCACTTCCAGACAATGGCCCAGAATCCCCCGAGGGGTCGCCATCACCACCCGACCGGCTCCGGACCGCAACGCCCCATGTGCCGAGAAGGCGGGCCCTCCGACCATGCAGGAATCGTGGTCGTCGCAACCGCCGATGACCATCACCGTTCCGAAGGTCCCCTTGTGCGCATCAACCGGACGTGAGGGCGCAAGACCCGGAGGCGATTGACCATCCAGAGTCATTCAGAATCGACTCGCAGGACATCGATCTCGAAATTGTTTATCGAGGGAATCATGTTGGCCATGTCGGCACTGCCCGCCCCCCTCGAAAGCGAGGAGGTTCCGGTCGTGATGTGACCGCCACTGAACCGGACTGGCAATGTCGCATCGACATCGACCCAGTTGCCATCGATCTGGGCCTGGGTCCACATGTGCCAGCCGAAGGCTCCCTGCTTTTTCTTGCCGAATCCCGGTACATACACGAGACCATGGACCACTCTCGAGGGAATGCCATCCGCACGCAGCAGAGCCGCGAGCAGAACACCGTGCTCGCTGCAATCGCCCATGCGAGTGCGAGCCACTTCCGAGGCACTCGCGAATGCAGTCGACAGATTCTTCTCCTCGATGAACTCGAAGACGAATTCCCGCATGGCATCGGCCCGATCAAGAGTGGTGGCCTCTTCGGGAAGCGATGCCGTTGACTGCTCATGAAGCTTGATGATCACCTCATCCTCAGGATTGATCATGGCTGATTGTCCGAGAAATTCCGGATTGGCCTGCTCATCCGGCAGAACCGGCTGCGGCATCTGGACATCGACCATCACGGTCGCGCTCCCGTCCCCGGTACCGGCAATCGTCTGACAGCCCACCGAGGGAAGCTCCACCGGCGAACCATTCTTGGTTCGTACCTTCATGATCACCCTCCGAGCCTTCCATGGATTCCTGATGGATCGATCGGGCTCGATGAGCAGCGAGTTGAAGACCTCGGGAGCCGAATCCGTCTCCTTCAAGGCCGTCGCCTTGTCGACCAGGGTCATCATCATCTTGCCGATGCCGATGTCGATCTCGGAAGCGACCATGAGACCCTCGCCGTCGATCCACTGCTTGGTGACCATCTGTGGCATGGCGTCGTTCACCATGTTCCAGATACTGACATCCATGGACTGATCCATGACGTCCATCACGTCATCGCCGACATGCGTGAATGTGATCGTGATGACTCTGGGCCCGATCTCGGGACTCATGGTCTCGAAGCTGATCTCCTTCTCGCCCTCACTCAATTTTCGCAGGAAGTACTGTTGTCCCTGGTAGGGGGTCAACCATGCTTTCTCGGGAAGCGGCAGTTCCCTGGTGACAGGCGGCCCACCACTGGTCTCCAGACTCTTGATCATGTCGGGCAGGAAGGACCATCTCGTGATGGTCTTCATGGCACTCATGTCCTGGACCATCTTCACGGATACCGGCGTGCCGGAGAGCAGTTCCTTCCATTCGGACTCGACCGAGACGTCGATCACCATCTCACCTCGCCGGAGACTCATGGCCATGTCCGTCGTGGACACGCGTTCGTCCCCCTCGAGACTTTCGGAACTGTGCTGCCATCCGACATGGGATCCAGCCAGGTTGATCTGATACCAGTGATCCCCATCCGACGACTGACCGGCGGCGAACGAGGACAGGCCATGACAAGAGGCGACGATGAACAGGATCGCCAACGTCCATGATGCGCGGTTTGCTTCAAGCATTTTCATCCGAGTCGCCTCCTTCAGGCTTCAGTAGTGGGAAGAGGATGACGTCCCGAATGCTCGTGCATCCGGTCATCAACATCACAAGCCGATCGATCCCCAGACCCATGCCGCCCGCGGGTGGCATGCCGACACGCAGGGCGTTGATGAAATCCTCATCGAGCGATTTGAACGTCGAGGACTCGTCATCCTCACCGGCCAGCTGCTCCGTGAACTTGGCAAGCTGGACATCCGGATCGTTCAGCTCTGTGTAGGAGTTGCTCAACTCCATGCCGGCGATAAACAATTCTCCCCGCAGAGCCAGATCGGGTTCCTCCGGATCAGGACGCGAAAGAGGCGAGATGGCGGATGGAAAGTGGGTGACGAAGGTTGGCCGCGAAGGATCTATCGCCGACTCGCCCTTCTCCTCGAAGAGCATGTTCACGAGCAGCCAGTGATCGATGGACCCGGCATTCTCGACGCCGGCCTCGATCGCAGCCGCTCTGACACCATCACGATCGGTCATGTCGAGGCCGGTCCCCTGCTTGAAGAGATCCCCGTATCGAACTCGATCGAATGGCTTTCCGTAATCGATCTCGAGATCATCCCACTTGATCACATGCCCCTGGCCATTCGTCGCGCATTGCGCCAACACCTTGAACAGTGACTCCTGGAGCTCGAACATCCCGTCGATGTCGCTGAACGCCTGGTACATCTCCATCATGGTGAACTCGGGGTTGTGCTGGCGATCGATTCCCTCGTTCCTGAAGTTTCGATTGATCTCGTAGACACGAGGCATGCCGCCCACGAGCAGCCTCTTCAGATACAGCTCCGGGGCGATTCGCATGAAGAGGTCGATGTCCAGCGCATTGTGATGCGTGGAGAATGGCCTGGCAGCGGCGCCTCCCGGGAGAGACTGCATCATCGGTGTCTCGACTTCGAGAAAACCGCGGTCATTCATGAAGTTTCGGATCTGATGGAGGATCTCGGAGCGAAGCCGGAATACCTGCATGACCTCCGGATTCATGTACATGTCGACATAGCGCTGACGGTAGCGGGTCTCGATGTCGGTCAGTCCGTGATACTTCTCCGGAGGAGGCGCCAGTGACTTGCTGTGCAACTGGAATGAATCCGCCCAGATGCAGATCTCGCCTCGCTTGGTCTTGCCCACGGGCCCCTCGGCCACGACGATGTCGCCATAATCCAGCTTGGAGGCGAGCTTGAACTCCCCGGCATCGAGCGACTGCTTGGAGAGACTCACCTGGAGATCACCGGTATCGTCGCGAAGAACGAGAAAGACGAGCTTCCCCATCGCGCGATGCTGTATGCACCGTCCGGCGACACGAGCTCTCTGTCTTGGGTCTTCAGGGGAATCATCGGGACCACTCTCCTCCTGACGAGACGTCCAGAGGGACTCGGCCTCCTCGTCGAAGCGGGCTCGAGCCACCGTCAGGGATTCCAAGCCATCGACTCGTTGGCCGTAGGGCTGCAGATCGTATTCCTCCCGCCAACGCTTCAGCTTGTCGCGTCGCGCCTGCTCGAGAGCCGATGGATCTACTACTGGTTCGCTTGATTCGTTCTTCGTCTTGGGCTGTGCCATCCGGGTACGATACCCGCCGGAAAGCGAAGGAAGGCGGAATCACCTTGAACGCATCAGGAACCAATACGAGCCAGAGCCATATCGCCCTGATCACGGGAGCCAGTTCGGGCATAGGCCAGGCCACCGCCAGACGCCTCAGCCGCTCGGGAACCCCCGTGGTTCTCATGGGCCGTCGGCAGGAGAGACTGGATAGCCTCGCTCGGGAGATCACCAGCATGGGTGGCCAGGCGTCGGTGTCGGTCGGAGACGTCACGCGGGTCGACGATGTCGCCGCCGCCGTCGATGTGGCCGGTCGCATGGGACATCTGGGCATTCTGGTGGCCAATGCGGGCATCATCCCGATCGAACCCCTCGAGGACACCGAACTGGAGAGATGGCATCGGACCATCGACACCAATCTCTGCGGACTCGTGAACTGCGTTCACACCGTGCTTCCCGCGATGCTGCAGGAGAAACGTGGCGACATCGTCCTCATATCGTCCGTCGCCGGTCGACAGACGTTCCCGGAGGCATCGGTTTACTGCGCAACCAAGGCAGCAGTGAATCATTTCGCGGACTGTCTCAGAGTCGATCTCGCCAAGAGATGCGCCAAGCAGGGCGGTCATCTCCGTGTCTCGACTGTCCAACCGGGGATCGTGCAGACCGAACTCCTCGACTCGATCGAGCACGAGCCGACTCGTGAAGCCGCCAAGGCCTTCACGGAGTCCGTCGAGGAACCCCTGCTTCCGGAGGACATCGCTGAAACGGTCGCATGGATCATCGAATCCCCTCCCCACGTATCCATCAACGATGTCGTCATACGGCCCACGGCCATGACACGCTGAGTGTCCGGAGTCCTCGCATGAGACGCACCATCTTCCTAGATCGGGACAACACCATCATTCACAATGATGGGCATCTGGGTGATCCGGATGCAGTCCATCTCATGGAAGGTGCCGCGGAGGCCATGATCCAGCTGGCCGATGCCGGCTACACGTTGATCGTCATCACCAATCAGAGCGGAGTCGCTCGCGGATTGTTCACCGAGGATGATGTGAAGGCGGTGCACCAGTCCGTGGATCGCTCGATAAGAGAGGCCACCGGACGAGAGGGTGTTGTTCTCGACTGGTACTACAGCCCATGGCATCCGGAAGCCGTCGTTGACGCCTACAGGGGGAACCACCCCACTCGAAAACCCGAACCGGGAATGCTGATCAAGGCTGCTGCCGATCACGACATCGATCTCGACAATTCATGGATGGTCGGAGATCAGGAACGTGACGTGCAGGCAGGCGCGGCAGCGGGCTGTCGAAGTGTCCGACTCGCATCCGATCCGGTTGAAACCTGCGCCGAGACCTGTCGTCCGACTCTGATGGATGCCGCTCGATACATACTCGCTGAAGCGGTCGCCTCATGAAGGATCAACAGCCACACCATCTGATGGTCCTGATGCCTTCCTGGGTCGGCGACATCGTCATGGCGACGCCTTCACTCGGATGGATGCGTGATCGCATGAAGGATGCCCGCATCACCGCCGTCACACGACCGGGGATGTCACCTCTTCTGGCTGGCCTCGAGGCCATCGACGATTGTCTCGAAGTCGATCCCCGGGGAGTCGCGCGGTTGCTCAAGGCCGGCCGGTCGCTGTCGCGACTCCAGCCTGACCACACGCTGATTCTTCCAAACAGCATGCGATCGGCACTGCTCGCCTTCCTGAGCCGCAGTCGTGAACGCAGCGGCTTTCGAAGACAGGGCAGAGGGTTCCTCCTGACTCGCCCGATCAGTCCCATTTCCCCGGAAGCAGGGATTCGCACAACCCTCGATGACTACATCCAACTGGCAGAAGGCTGCCTTGATGAGACATTCAACGGCAGTCGAACCCCCCACCTGAACGTGACCGAAGAGGAACGGTTGGCGGCGGAGGCGATCATGCCGCTAGAGGATGGGGATTTCGTCGTGATGGTGCCCGGCGCCAATCGCACCGACAAGAGATGGCCTTCGGATCGCTTTGCCAGAGTCGCGGAGCATCTCAACCACGAACATGGCTTGCGAATCGCCCTGACCGGATCACCCGCGGAGTCCTCGCTTGTGCGGGACATCATCGAGGATGCTCGTTGCCCGATCATCGATCTTGCCTCGGCCGGATCAGGACTTGGCACCTTGAAGGCGATTCTTCAGGCGGCGGCACTGGTCATCACCAACGACACGGGCCCAAGACATATCGCCGCCGCTGTCGGTACACCCATCGTGAGCCTCTTTGGTCCGACCGATCATCGCTGGACCATTCTGCCGGACATCAGAGAGCATCGGCTTCTGGCCGAACCGTTTCTTCCTGATGTCATGACCGCGGACAAGTGCACTCAGGTGTGTCGGATCGATCGGATCACCATGGAGGATGTCACTTCAGCTGCTGAAGAACTGCTCTTCGCTGATTCGGATTCAGCGGTCGCAGCGCCGCCAGCAGAGTGAGCACTCTCAATGATTTCAGATCCTCGATCTGACCCGCGAGCCCATGGTGTATCTCCACATTCAATCTTTCAAGCATGCACGCCAGCGATCGGACGAGGTCCGGATCCCGGACGACTCCGACGGGATCGATCAGCCAGATGCGATGCGTCCCGGACTCGATCACCACATTGCTCAACTTGAAGTCGCGATGGCGAAAACCAGAACGGGCCAGCGTCGTCGCATGGGTCCCCAGACCACTGGCCGTCTCACGACGGGCTGCTGAATCGGATTGCATCCATTCAAGTGCGGTGGTCCCTTCAATGAATGGCATCCGAAGCTTGATGACAGGCCACGGAGCGAGCCATCCGACTCGAAGGGACTTGACTCGAGGCGTTTCCAGGGAACATCGCCTGATTCGACCCGCTCCCCTGACATGCCTCCATGGCTGTGCGATTCCGATCAGGAACTTGAAGGCGAACCAGGGCGTGAGCTTCCATGACTTGACGGTCTCGACCGTTTCCCTGTCGACGCGATGAATCCAGACGGATCGCCCACGTTCCTGCTTGAGAATCTGGATATTGGGCTTCATTCGCTCGGACATCCGCTACACCATACCCATGACATCGGCATGAACGGATGCCGCGGTATCCAGGAGCGTATAATGACCATCCGGGAGCCTGCTCATCACCATCCAGTCGAATTCGAATGCCGCGTCGAAACCTCGCACCATGCGGGAAGCCGTGGCCGCCGCCAGAGCAGCCGATCCATTCGGACATCCGATCCATCTCGCGCTGGCCATGGCCTATGCGTTCGTGCTTCCACTGGATATGGTTCCACCAGCCAAGGACTTCATTCTGGTCGGACTCCTGATCTTCACGCTCCTGAGACTGCCCAAGATCTTTCGCTGCTATGGGCCCATCTGGCGTGACCCGCTGACGTGGTGGATCGTCGCCTGGCCGATCTGGTTGACGATCAGCCTCAGCTGGACACCCTTGATTGAATTCGGCGCCGAGGAGATCAGAGCCTGGCGGATGGTATTGATACCAAGCCTCCTCTGGCCGGTGATGATTCACTATCGCATTATCATCGGCGCCTTTCTGGCCGGCTGCCTCACCATCGTTCTCTACCAACTGGGCCAACTCGTCAGCATCTACGGGCTTGGACTGGATATCCACGGAAGAGCCGATGCGGGCATGCATCCGATTCTGGCTGGAAGCCTTCTCTCGGCCGCCACGGTCTGGTTCCTGTCCGGCATCTATCACTGGAACGGCAAGCGAAGCGCTGCCGCTGCGGCAGGGGTCCTCATCACGATCATCGGATTGGTGCTCACCGGGAGCCGTGGTCCATGGATCGCGTTGTCCATCAGTGGAACACTGCTCACGCTGGGCGTCATCCTCCTCTGGCCACCCTCACGAAAATGCATCGGGATATTCAGTGGGCTCGGTGCACTGGCACTGGTGGGGATCATCATGCTTGACGTGTTCGCACTCTCGGGGCGTTTCACCGATCCCGTGCTCCATCGAGTCGATACGGCGCTGTCTGAATATCAGGATGCCCCTGGTGAGAACGCTTCGATGACAAGCAGCGAGTGGTATCGATCGTCCGTGGGCTATCGACTGCTCGCCTGGGAAGCCGCTCGAAGCGTGTTCGAGCAGCATCCGATCATCGGCAGCGGGGCCGGTGGCATCTCCGCCTATCTGGACGAGGCGTGGTGGCTGAACGAGCCCGAGAAGGAAGTCGCTGGAGTCAAGATACAAATACAGCATCTGAATCCGCATTCGATGTATCTACAGGTCCTGGCCAGCACGGGCATCATCGGCCTTGCATTGATTCTCGTACCGATGATCCTGAGCTTCATACGACTTGTTCGCCGCATCGGAGAACCCGTCTACTGCGGAGCAGGCTTTGTCCTGGTGTCATGGGCCGTGGGCTCGATCTTCGACAGTTACCAGATGGTCGGAACCCAGGTCGGACTCCTGATGCTCGTCTACGCCGCATCGCTGGCCGCACGACCCAAATACATGACAAAGGAAGTCGACTCATGATCGCTGCCTGGATTGCCTGCTTCGCAGGCGGATATCTGCTGGGATCCATCCCTTTCGGCGTGTTGATCGGCCGCAGCCAGGGTGTGGATATTCGCACGCAAGGATCCAAGAACATCGGCGCCACGAATGTGGGAAGAGTACTCGGACGCAAATGGGGGCTTCTGTGCTTCTTTCTGGACATGGCCAAGGGCGCCGTACCGGTCATCGTCTTTGGTGCGCTTGCTGGAATCTACGAGAAGCCGCTGGAGGAGACCACGACTGAATGGTGGCTCTGGATGACGATCGCCATGGCCTGCCTGCTGGGACACATGTATTCGATGTTTCTTCGTGGAGGTGGCGGCAAGGGCGTCGCCACTGCATTTGGCTCGCTCATGGCCATGTGGCCACTCATGACCTTCGCGGCACTCATGGCGTTTGTGGGCTGGATAGTGATCGTACTCTGCACCAGAATGATCTCGCTGGCCAGTGTGTTTGCCGCCTGCCTGCTGCCATTTGGAGTCATCATCCAGGTCTATGCGATGAGTCAACTGCCTGATGGCAAACCATTCGGCCTCGAGATGGAACAGGCCTCCGCTCCCATCGTGGTGTCCATTCTGCTGGCCGTGCTGGTCGTCTGGAAGCATCGGGGAAATCTGGGACGGATCATGAAGGGCACCGAAGCGAAGATCGGCCGTTCAAAGTCCAATCCAAAGAACCAGTGACCAGGCCACCACGACGGCAAGCGGCAGCTTGAGGTCGATCAGGTCCTTTGTTCGATTGGCTCGCATCGCATGCACCATCAAGGTTGCGGCGAACAGACAGGCAGCGATCACGAGAGAAGGCATCCATGGGCACAGACCCTGAGCCGCTGCCCAGGCCATCCACAGGAAGGCCATCGCGTTCAAGACGAACGCCAGCAACCAGGCGCGAGCGGAACCGATGAGATTGGGAATGGTGATGGTGCCGTATCGACGGTCGGCTGCCGAATCATCGATATCGCACAGCATCGCATCGGCGAAGACATGGAGAAGCAGGAATCCAGCGACCGCGATCAACGAACCCATGGATGCGCCGGGATACTCGAGCAACATGACCAGAGCGACAATGCTGATCGAGACGCAGGCATTCTTGAACAGGACCTGGTCCTTGGGCCTGCGGGAAAAGCCTCGATGGCTGTAGAGAATGACCCCGATTGGCGCACCCACCACGGCGATGAGAACCAGCGGAGACCGATCCGCGGCCATGACGGCGGCCAATCCGATCAGTCCGAATGCCAGAAGGCGAATCATCCCCCCCATTCGCATGAGAAGGTCGGCCCTCGCTTCATGTGCCATCTGATCCGACGGGTCGACGTTTCCCGGACTCAGGCGGACACGATCGACCAGATAGGTCCCGATGGCGACGGGAACGGCTATGGCGAGGGACCCCCACGGAACCCGCCCATGAAGGAGCAACGATGTGAGGAGAACACAGCCTCCGACATAGCAGCCCACCCAGATGGCCAGATGTCCGAGAAAGGCGAAGGACCGCCGAATCAACCCCTTGCCGCGAGGCGACAGAGCCTGAATGGAAAGTGAGGATGTGGATATCTGTGCAGCCACGATGACATCGTAGCCTGCCGACCCATCCCGAAGGAGTACTCCGATGGAGGCGGTACCATGTGCGAACGAGCAATCATCCGATCCATGTAGGGATTGGTGTGACTGGTAACGAGGAGCTAGACCCAGCGTGTCTGACGATTTCAACCGCTACCGTTCGCCACTTGAAACGCGATATGCCTCCGATGCCATGCAGGGGCTCTGGTCCGATGCCCATCGGTTCGGTATCTGGAGAAGACTCTGGCTGGCTTTGGCAGAGTCACAGAAGCAACTGGGCCTGGATATCTCTGAAGAGCAGCTGAAGGGCATCAGAGACAATCTCGACAACATCGACTTCGAGGTCGCAGCCGCTCACGAAAAACGGCTTCGTCATGATGTCATGGCTCATGTGCACACGCTCGGGGATCTGGCACCCGAGGCAAGAGGCATCATTCATCTGGGCGCGACCAGTCAATTCGTCAACTGCAATGCGGAGCTCCTGATTCTGCGGGAAGCGATGGGACTCATCGCAGCCAAGACAGCTGCTCTGATCGTTGCACTTGGCCGATTCGCGGACGAGTGGAAGCAACTGCCGACACTTGGCTTCACCCACTATCAGCCAGCCCAACCCGTGACCGTCGGCAAACGAGCCGTGACATGGGCACAGGATTTCTGGCTCGGACTGGAAGATCTGGAATTCCGCATCAACGCACTGAGATTCAGAGGTGTACGTGGAGCCACCGGAACCCAAGCCTCTTTCCTGGCCCTGTTTGATGGCGACGAATCGAAGGTGGATGCGCTCGATGAGCTCGTGACCGCCAAGATGGACTGGCCAACACAGCAGCGGCTGCCGGTGACAGGTCAGACCTATCCTCGGATCGTTGACGCCCAGATCACCGGATCGATGGCCGTCATCGCCGCGGCGGTGCACAAGACCGCTACGGACATCCGCCTCCTGGCGAATCGCAAGGAGATCGAGGAGCCGTTTGGAACCAGTCAGATCGGCTCCTCGGCAATGCCCTACAAACGAAATCCAATGCGATGCGAGCGAGCCTGCGGCATGTCGCGGTTCGTGATGACCCTCGCAAGCAGCCCACTGCAGACCGCCTCAACGCAATGGTTCGAGAGGACACTGGATGACTCCGCCAATCGAAGGCTCGTTCTGCCTGAGGCATTTCTGGCATTGGACGGCTGTCTGGACATCATGAGGGACGTCCTGAGTGGTCTGATGGTCTATCCAGAGACCATCAGGCGAAATCTCGATGCGGAACTGCCATTCATGGCCAGCGAGGAGCTGCTCATGGAGGCCGTTCGACTTGGGCGTGATCGTCAGGAAGTCCATGAGGCCATTCGACAACATGCTCAGCTGGCGGCCCAAAGGGTCAAGTCCGAGGGCGCATCAAACGATCTCATCGATCGCCTCAGGGACGAGCCCCTTCTGGATGGAGTGGATCTGGAGGAGATTCTCGAACCAGGGCGATATATCGGACGGAGTATCTCTCAGGTTGATGCATTCAATGCGGATGTCACCCGCTCCGTAGAGGCTAGATATGCCAGTGAACAGCTGGAAGAAGCGGATCTGCACGTCTGAAACGCCTTTTTTCAGCCTTGCACTCTTAAAATTTGGAAGTCTATCCATGAACACGGTTTACGTCGCAACCAGAGCACTTGCACCCCTTTTTTGACCCCATAAAGGCCTCTTGCATCGTAGAAATTTGAATCTTGAAGTCCTGTTTTTTGCACCGATATCGCAGGAATTAGCCCTGCTGACCGATAAGGAATGGCAAGAGCCCTAGAGTGGCATCGCCACCCCACTTCGGGGACAGGGCCAAGATCCCGATGCCGGCAGAGGCCGGAGAGGTACAGATGGATTCTTATGAAAAGCTGAAAAGAGTTCTTGATGAAATCCAGGACGACGTAGATAAGTGCCGTGGCGGTAACAAAGCCGCTGGCACACGCGTCCGAAAGGCCATGCAGGACATCAAGAGTATTGCTCAGGAAGTCCGCAAGGAAGTTCTGGACGTTCGTGACAAGCCCACTCCCTGACGGGAAAAAGGCTCCGTAGTCACACTGAAACACGATCAGCTTGCTTTGTGAAAGCCAAGTAAGCTGATCGTGCCTTCATCAAGCCTGATACCTGAGATCTCCTTGTTCAAGGAATTCTTTCAGGGTCGTGTCGACATGAAGTGAATTCGTCCAGCTGATTGTCTCTTGAACATCCAGCTGTTCTGATGAGACTACCGGGACATCATGGCAGATCTACTATTTGATATTTCGAACATCGACATGGACGGCTTCTTCCTGACACCCGATCAGGTAGCTGAACATAATCCTCAAAGAGGGGATATGCGGCATCTCGATCATGTGATCTACATGAATGAGGATGCGTCGAAGGCTGTCGGTGTGAAGATGGTTCATGACGATGAATTCTGGGTGCCGGGTCATATTCCGGGCCGCCCACTTCTTCCTGCCGTCCTGATGATCGAGGCCGCTGCCCAGCTGTCGAGCATCCTCTATCAGTTCAGGACCAAGGAACCAGCCTTTCTGGGATTCACTCGATGCGACAAGGCCGTCTTTCGAGGACAGGTCGTCCCCGGTGACAAGCTGCTGCTCCTCTCGAAGGAACACAAGTTCCAACGCAGAAGATTCTCATGCGACGCCCAGGGCGTGGTCGGCGACAAGGTTGTCTTTGAAGTCAAGATCACGGGCATGCAGCTCTGAAACGGATGCTCCCTGGAGGCTTCCGATCAGAATGAACCCATACCCACAAATGAGATTCGGGAACACGCGGTT
>CESO01019049.1_pt1 | contig 32029 bp, 28 predicted proteins | sample 356341 | NCBI WGS metagenome assembly CESO01 (sample SAMEA2621812, study PRJEB7988) | marine metagenome | biome: marine biome (ENVO:00000447); feature: deep chlorophyll maximum layer (ENVO:xxxxxxxx); material: "saline water (ENVO:00002010), including plankton (ENVO:xxxxxxxx)" | depth 35 m | reverse complement strand
TCTGATTATGAGTCAGATGCTCTAACCAACTGAGCTATGGGACCTAAAGAGGCTGCAATATTACGACCATTTTTAAACATCTCAAAGCCCGTTATAAAATTCATAAATGGTCAAAGCGCAATTCCATAATAAATATAGTATTTTTACCCCATGGGAAGTCAAAGACAAAAAAAGATTGCGTCCGTCTTACAAGGGGACTTGGTAGAAGTGCTACAAGGAGCTGCCCGTGAAGGTGGCCTGCGCGGCGTCATTATTTCGGTTAGCAAAGTGAATGTAACCGTCGACTTATCGATTGCCAAGGTCTACCTCAGTATTTTCCCGATCCAGCAAGCACAAGCTCTGATGGAAGGCATTGCCTCCAACGCCCCCCTCATCAAACACGAACTGGCCAAGCGCACCAAACACCAACTGCGTCGCATGCCTAAATTACTATTTTTTCTAGACGACTCCTTGGAATACATCGATCAAATAGAGCATTCCCTAAAGCATTCCGAAAACCCCATCCAATACCCTGACTTGCTCTACAAAAGAAAAAGTCCTGATTGAATTTTTCGTTCTACATAGCCAAACGGTATTTATTTACCAAAAGTAAAAGCAAGGCCATTAACTACATCACATTAATCGCCAGCATTGGCATTATTGTGGGAACGGCAGCCCTTTTTATTGTCCTTTCGGGTTTTGCAGGGCTCAAGGCCTTTAGCCTAGAATTCACTACCCTAACCGATCCCGATTTAAAACTATTTCCCAAACAAACCAAAACCTTCTTTTTTTCACCAGCACAAAGTGAACAAATGCCTGCAATTGAAGGCATCGCCTCTTTTTCAGTAATTGCGGAAGGCCAAGTTTTAATGCGTTGTGATGACAAATTTTTAGCCGTACAGCTGAAAGGAGTTGATAAACACTATCCCCAAAGCACCATTGATTCTATTGTGTCCTATGGCGACTGGATGGAACCCGATTTGCCTCAAATTGTTTCGGGCTGGGGCCTCAGCAATACCTTGGCCTTTAAAACCTATGACATTACAAAAACTATTCGCTTGTATGCGCCTAAGCCTGGAACCGGACAGTTGATGTCGGTAAAAGATGCTTTTAAAAGTATGAAAGTTGTTAATGTAGGCATCTTCCAAATCAATGATGACCTTAATAATTCCTTGGTGTTTACAGGTATTGAAAATGCTAAATATCTTTTGGGCTTATCCAAGTCTGCCGTTAGTGCCATTGAAATTACAACCACTGAAACCGCAGATACGACACAAATTATAGCAGCACTGGAGCGGCTATTTAAAGGCCAAGTTGTGGTTAAAAACAGAATTCAACTTAACGCCGCTTTATACAAAATGCTCAATACTGAACAGCTGGCAGTCTACCTTATTTTCACCCTCATTTTAAGCATTGCTTTGTTTAATATTGTAGGCTCCATTATCATGATGATTTTAGATAAAAAGCGGGATTTGAAAACCTTGTTTAGCATGGGCGCTACCAAACAAACAATTCAAAGGGTGTTTTTTGCGCAAGGCGTCTTAATGACCGTTTTGGGCGGATTGTCCGGGCTTTTGCTGGGCGTCGTTGTGATTTTACTTCAGCAACATTTTGAATTGGTCATGATCACTTCCACATTGGCCTACCCAGTGGTCTTGACTTGGGCAAATGTTGGTATTACATTTTCAACCATATTGGTTTTAGGCATCATTGCCTCAAGACTGGCCTCTTGGCGCATTAAGAAAGTAGATTTTGTAGCCTAGACGAACTGGTAATCGCCAAACACTTTTTCGACTTCATCAAAAGCATTAAACACATCCACACTGTGGTCGCTTGTGACCATTTTAGTGCGGTAGGGCTTAAAATCTGGAATCCCTTTAAAATAGGTACTGTAATGCCGTCTGGTTTCTAATACCCCCAAGACTTCGCCTTTCCAATCGATGGCCATTTTTAGGTGTCTTCGTGCTGCTTCAATGCGCTCTGACATGCCAATAGGGCCCATGTGTGCCCCTGTTTCAAAATAATGCTTTATCTGTTTAAAAAACCAAGGATTTCCAATGCTGGCACGTCCAATCATGGCGCCATCCAAGCCATAGACATCCCGCATTTCAATGGCCCGCTCCGCAGAGTTCACATCCCCGTTTCCGAAAATTGGGATGTGCATCCTGGGGTTGTTTTTGACCGCTGCAATGGGCGCCCAATTGGCGTCCCCTTTATACATTTGTGCACGGGTGCGACCGTGAATGGAGAGCGCCTTTATGCCTACATCTTGAAGCCTTTCGGCCACCTCAACAATCCGAATGGAATCGTGGTCCCAGCCCAAACGAGTTTTTACAGTCACCGGTAAATGGGTCCGCTTGACCATCTCAGCCGTCAGCTTTTCCATCAGACAGATGTCTTTAAGAATACCGGCCCCAGCCCCTTTGCTAACGACCTTTTTTACAGGACAACCAAAATTAATATCAATGATGTCGGGGTTGGATTTTTCTACAATTTCAACCGCACGAAGCATGCTGTCTAAGTTGGCTCCAAAAATTTGAATACCGACTGGACGCTCCTTTTCATAAATATCGAGTTTGATGGTGCTTTTTGCTGCATCGCGGATTAAGCCTTCACTGGAAATAAATTCGGTGTAAACCACATCGGCACCTTGTTCTTTGCAAAGCGCGCGAAAAGGGGGGTCACTTACGTCTTCCATGGGCGCGAGCAGCAGCGGGAATTCAGGCAATTCTATAGCACCAATTTTAACCATATTATTTATAAAAATTCATTTCATCTAAATAAACCCAAACCGCTTTCGGTAGCATGGGCTGCACATTTTTTCCAGCTTTGATTGCGCTGCGTATCAAGGAGGAAGAGATTTCAATAATGGGCGCTCCTACCTTAACGACATGCTCTTGAAAAGTCACACTTTGAGGAGATGAGTCCAGTTTTCTGGGGTACACATAAATGGCATAACGCTCGGCAATAACGTCGACATTTTTCCATTTGTGTAAAGACATTAAATTATCTTCCCCCATGATGAGTGCAAATTCGTAATCTGGATATTTTCCTTCTAAATGGGCCAGCGTATGCACTGTATAATTGGGTTGGCTTAATTCAAACTCAATGTCGCTGGATTTTATTTTTGGGTAGTCTTGTGTTGCCAACTCAACCATTTGCAAGCGCTCTCGATTGTCTAAAATACTTTGCTTGGCCTTGTGGGGATTTTGAGGTGTTACCACGCACCAGACTTGATCTAGGTCGGAATGTTCTGCAAAATGGTTGGCAATGATGAGATGCCCCACGTGTATGGGGTTAAAAGTGCCAAAATAAAGGCCAATTTTCATAGTGCCAACATTTTACGATTTGATAAAATCTAAGACCGTTTGATGTGCTTCTTCCTGTGCGGCTTCTAAAATCTTATTTTCAATAATACAGTCAAAAAGCGGTGCAGTTGCAAGTTCAGCAGAAGCTTTTGAAATTCGCATATTGATTTTATCATCGGATTCTGTTTCTCTTTTTTTGAGGCGAATTTTAAGGTCATCTATACTGGGAGGCTTCACAAATACAGCCAATGTTTTTTCTGGAAATTTCTTTTTAATTCGCAATCCCCCTGAAACATCAATGTCAAAAATCACATGTTTTTTTAGGGCCCATAGGCGCTCAACTTCCGATTTTAAAGTCCCATAGAAATTATCCCGATATACCTCTTCCCATTCTAAGAAATCTCCAGCCTTGATGTGGCCTTTGAACGCAGCTGTTGACAAAAAATAGTAATCTTCGCCGTTGATTTCTTCCCCTCTTTTGGAGCGAGAGGTTGCCGAGATAGAAAATGCCAAGTTCAACGCTTTTTTCCCCAGCAGGTGCTTAACGATGGTAGTTTTACCAGCGCCAGATGGAGCAGAAAATACAATGAGTTTACCTTCAAACATCTTAGAGCACATTAAGGAGTTGTTCTTTTATTTTTTCGAGCTCATCTTTCATTTGCACGACCTGTTTTTGCATGGGCGCAAAGTTGGCTTTGGATCCAATGGTATTGATCTCACGTCCAATTTCTTGACTTATAAAGCCTAATTTTTTTCCATTTGAATCTACAGAATTTAGCGTCTTTATAAAGTAATTTAAATGGTTTTCAAGCCTTACCTTTTCTTCTGTAATATCCAGTTTTTCAATGTAATAAATTAATTCCTGCTCAAAACGGTTTTGATCCAAACTTTCTTTAAATTCTGCAACCCCTTTACCAAGTCGTTCTCGCACATTTACAACCCGCTCAGGATCCATTTCTACGACACTTTTCAAAAGCCTTTCTATGGTTTTAATACGCGCTGTGAAATCAGCTAAAAGCACTTTACCCTCATCGCTTCGGTAGGATTTAATTCCCTCCAAAGCCTTTGCCACCGCGTTCAAGATTTGAGACCATTCTTCGATGTCTACTTCTTCTTTTTCTGTACTAAATACATCCGGCATTTTAACAGCCATTTTCAGTAATTCTATTACCGAATCTGTGGGTACTATGTCTTTGAGTTGCTGAATATAATTTTGGACAACGGCAGGGTTAATTTGAGCAGCCTTTTCCGATTTACTTTTTTCAACATAAAGCGACATATCAACCTTACCTCGCCTAAGCTCCTTCCCAATAATTTTGCGAAGCTCTAATTCTTTACTGCGATAGTCTGAGGGCATTCGCATATTCAAATCGATAGATTTGCTGTTGAGCGCACGAATTTCGATTCGGATGGTTTTTAAAGGTAGCTCAAGAACAAACTTGCCATAGCCCGTCATGGATTGTATCATTCGGTTGACTTAAAATTTGCATCAAAGATACAGAAAAGCGATTACTATTTAAAAGGGCTGTGCTGTTTGAAACTTTTGATTTGAATTCTCCTAAAAAATGGGCGTACCAATGCGTTTATAAACGGACTTTTATGTTTGATATAACAGCTCAGTTCTAGTGGTACTGCGCCTATGGTGGTTTTTATTTCTGAAGCGGTTCTCCCCAAGTTAATGATGGCAACTTTGTTATCGATGCCGATTCTAACATAATCATTGAGAATTCTTGGGTAGATGGCATGGGCTTTATTTAATCGGTAGTTCAATCCAATAAAATGCGCATCTAAATGCGACCTGTTTTTTAATGCAGATAAAAAACCTACAATTTCACCATCTAAGAAATAGCCTTTTACGATGAAATCATCTTTATAAAAACTTTTTAGCTCAATATAGGTTTTTAGGTTCAGCACTTGGGCGTTAAAATTGGCATTATCAATGGTGTTTTGATATAAATTTTGCAGTGCTTTTTGGGCACTTTCAATGTCCTTTTTCGACATGAATCGACCCTCTAGCGCCTGGCTTTTAGAGTCGGCTTTATTCGCTTTGATCCTGTATTTTGATTTCAGCGCATTTTTATAATCTTCAAAACTTTTCCATTCAGGTTTTAGATGCACCAGCATATTAGGTTCTACTTTAATATTTGTAAACCCAAAGGATTCAAACCCTTGTGAATAATCCAAAGCCTTTTTTACAAAATCTTTGATAAAAATAGCATGGAGCGGTTTGACCGATTTGGAAATGGTGTCTAGGGCCCGCCCAATTTCCCTTACAGCCTTTTCCCGTTTTGTTTTTTCAGCAAAACTCAAGCAATATTCCCCACTCAAAAAAACATTCCCACAAAACATGATTTTTATATGCTCTTTCCAAAGTAAGAGGCTTAAAAGACTCCGCGATAAAGCAGTTGCTTTGATGTTTTTCAAAATCACATCCACGTTTAATTCAACAATTTGAACCAATGCCAACGCCTGTGGCTTGTCGTTGTCTGAAATACAGACATAACGCATTTCAATTTTGGGATTTGAAACTTCAAAACTATGTAGCAATATTTTTGAAAAGTAGACATTGTTTTGGGGATTGATGTTATTTAAAAAATAAGCATCAACGGTGCCAATAGATTTGTGAATCTTAGTGGTCAAGACTATAATTTTTAGAGACTAAATATACACCAATAAAAATTAAAATAGCGGCAGTTACTTTGACCAAGTCTAGTCGGTCACTGCCCATGGAAATGGCAAAAAGACCTGCAAAAATGGGCTGAAGGTATATAAAAGTGCTGACTGTGGTAGCTTTTAACCTTGACAACGCTAATGGATTGAGCAGGTAGGTACCAAACGTTGCAAATACAACCACAAAGCCTACTGAAAACCAAATATAATTCGGCAATATTGCCCACTGCACCGTAGCAACTTCATGAAAACCAAAAGGCAACACCATCAATGCCCCAAACAAGAACAACCATTTTACAAAATCATAGGGGTGGTATTTTAAAGTTAATTTTTTGATGAGAATTAAATAGTAGCTATAAGAGCTTGCATTTACAAAAACCAGAAAATTACCCAGCAAAATATTGGCGCCATTCTCAGAGGATTCTCCGTAAAGACTTAAAATTAATGCACCAGAAAGCCCCAAGGCAATTCCAAAGACCTTTATTTTTTTTATAGGTTCTTTAAGAAGAATTGCCGACAGAATCAGAACGATGATGGGAGTTGTAATCATAATGACAGCACCATTGATTGGCGTTGTGTATTCCAATCCTTTGAAAAAAGCCAACATATTAAGTGTCACCCCAAAAAACGCTGCTGCAACTAACTTAGGAAAATCTTTAGAGTCAATTTTTTTAGTGGGCGTCAAAAGTCCAAAAAGCCAAAATAGCATTCCGCCACAAACAACTCTTATTAAGATAAAACCAAAAGGTTTGATGTGCCCCCCCACAATGACATCGTTGGCAAATGTAAAAGTCAAACCGTAAAACATTTGGACTAGGATAAGCGCGATAAGGGCGGTTTTTCGATTATGCATTTGTCAAGGCAAATTTTGCGGCCGTTATAGTTTTGGGACTGTTTCCCACAAAAATTTGGTCTTCAATGACAAGCACGGGACGTTTTAAAAAGGTGTAGTGATCTAAAATATATTTGCGGTAATCGGCTTCTTGCAACATTTTATTTTTAAGCTCCATTTCTTTGTAAAGTTTTGCTCTTTTACTGAATAGCGCTTCAAAGCTCCCAGACAAGGATTTGAGCACTTCTAAATCGGATGCTGAAATTGGGGTTGTTTTGAGGTCTTGTTGCGTAAAATCCTTGGAAAGGTTAAGTGTCTTAATAATGCGCTGGCAAGTGCTGCAAGTTTTAAGGTAATAGATTTTTTTCATGGGTTTGATTCGTTATTTTTACAAAGAAAATCATTTCTTAACAAACCAGTAATTAATTTACGAATGAAATTTAACACAAAGACCATCCACGGGGGCCAATCACCCGACAAAGCTTACGGTTCAGTGATGCCACCAATCTATCAAACCTCTACCTATGCACAAACCACTCCTGGTGGACACAAAGGCTATGAATATTCTCGCACCCACAACCCTACCAGGGATGCGCTTGAAAAATCATTTGCAAGTATAGAAAATGGCCATTATGGGTTGGCTTTTGGGTCTGGGCTGGCAGCCATTGATGCGGTGGTTAAATTGCTACAGCCTGGAGACGAGGTGGTATCTACCAATGATTTGTATGGCGGGACCTACCGATTGTTCACTAAGGTTTTTGAAAAATTTCAAATTAAATTTCAATTCATTGGCATGGAAAATGCCGATCAAATTGAGCAGCACATCACCCCTAAAACCAAATTGATATGGGTCGAAACACCCACCAATCCCATGTTAAGCATCATTGACATCAAAGCGGTATCTGCGATTGCTAAAAAGCACGGTATTCTTTTGGCGGTTGACAATACTTTTGCGACCCCCTATTTACAGCAACCCTTGGATTTGGGGGCGGACATTGTGATGCATTCTGCTACCAAGTACTTGGGAGGGCATAGTGATGTTGTAATGGGTGCTCTAGCCGTCAAGGACAAGGGGCTGGCCGACCAATTGTACTTTATACAAAATGCGAGTGGGGCTGTTTGTGGACCACAGGACAGTTTTTTGGTATTAAGAGGAGTCAAAACCTTACACGTACGCATGCAACGTCATTGTGAAAATGGAAGGGTTGTTGCTACATTTCTACAACAACACCCAAAAGTTGAAAAAGTCTATTGGCCTGGATTGGTAACCCATCCAAACCACGAAATCGCAGTGGATCAAATGAATGACTTTGGCGGGATGTTGTCCTTTACCACGAAGGGGAATAATTATGAAGAGACCATTAAAGTTGTAGAGCGTTTAAAGGTCTTCACTTTAGCGGAATCTTTGGGGGGTGTTGAATCTTTGGCAGGACACCCAGCCAGTATGACGCATGCCAGCATTCCAAAAGAAGTCCGTGTAAAAACAGGGGTTTTAGATTCCTTGATTCGATTAAGCGTAGGAATTGAAGACGCCGATGATTTGATGGCCGATTTAAAACAAGCACTAGAAAGCTAAAAATTAAATTTTTTAAATTATTCGTAAAAAAAGGGTCTTAAAGGATTTGAAAATTATGGAATAAATTTTTTTTCAATTGTTTTTTAAGAAATTATATATTTGTACCATAAATAAAGTATGCTATGATTTTAAAACCCAATGAAATAAAAATCAAAGTTGATGGATTTTTAGATTTAGTTCGTCAAAGAAATGGCCATGAACCTGAATTTTTGCAAGCTGTAGAAGAAGTTGCAGAAACCGTTATTCCCTACATTATTCAAAATGATATTTATCACGGAAAAAATATTTTACTCCGCATGGTAGAGCCAGAGCGCGCCATCATGTTTAGAGTCAATTGGGTAGATGACGATGGAGAAATACAAGTTAATAGAGGCTATCGTGTTCAGATGAATTCGGCCATAGGCCCCTACAAAGGTGGATTGCGCTTTCACCCCTCAGTAAACATGAGTATTTTAAAGTTTTTGGCCTTTGAACAAGTCTTTAAAAACAGCTTGACAACCCTACCAATGGGAGGTGGCAAAGGGGGAAGCGATTTCGATCCTAAAGGGAAAAGCGATAATGAAATTATGCGCTTTTGCCATGCCTTTATGAGTGAACTATTTCGTCACATTGGGCCAAACACTGATGTACCAGCTGGAGATATTGGTGTTGGCGGTCGAGAAATTGGCTTTTTGTTTGGGATGTATAAAAAATTACAAAATGAATTCACAGGTGTTTTGACTGGTAAAGGCATGACCTGGGGAGGGTCTTTAATTCGACCTGAGGCTACAGGCTATGGTACGGTCTATTTCGCAGAAAAAATGCTGCAAACTAAGGGGGATAGTATTAAAGGTAAAACAGTGTGTATTTCAGGGTCTGGAAATGTTGCTCAGTATGCCGCAGAAAAAATCATTCAACTCGGTGGAAAAGTCATTACACTTTCAGATTCTTCGGGTTATATTTTAGATTCAGATGGCATCAACAAGGAAAAATTAGCTTTTGTTATGGATCTAAAGAACAACAAACGCGGCCGCATCAGTGCTTATGTTGACACTTATACCAATGCCCAATTTTTTGCAAATAAAACCCCTTGGGAACAAGCTTGTGACGTTGCAATGCCTTGTGCAACTCAAAATGAATTGAGTGGTTCAGCTGCAGAAACACTTCTTAAAAATGGCTGTACCTGCGTAAGTGAAGGCGCAAATATGCCTTCTACCAAAGCGGCTGTTGCTATTTTTCAAAAGGCAAGAATATTATTTGCACCGGGAAAAGCATCCAATGCTGGCGGGGTTGCAACCTCTGGTTTGGAAATGACGCAGAATTCATTGCGATACAACTGGTCTCGTGAGGAGGTTGATGAAAAACTCAAAGATATCATGGGGAACATTCACGATAAATGTATTGCCTACGGCAAAGACGAAAAAACAGGCTATATTGATTATGTCAAAGGCGCCAATATTGCCGGTTTTGTAAAGGTGGCGGACGCTATGTTGGCACAAGGGGTTGTTTAATCACCTTATTGTAAAAATTGGTAAAAGCTGCTGTCTTACAGTAGCTTTTTTTGTTTATATATAATAATGGCAGATTTTGTCGTTAGTTATAAATATATTTGATGAAACGATCGGTTTTGAGCAACGTTAATATTAATAACTTCGATTTTTTGAGAATTGTTTTTGCAACGACAGTAGCAATTGCCCACTTTATAGAATTGAGTCAAATCGAGACACTGCAGCCACTTCAGGGGCTTTTTAACACGCCATTGGCCATTTCAGGATTTTTTGTAATCAGTGGATTTTTGGTAGCTAAAAGTTTTGAAAATAGTTCAAACACCAAAGATTATTTTTTTAGAAGAATTAAACGGATTTTTCCCGCTTATTTTTTTGTGATCTTTATTTGTACTTTTTTTTTGTTTTTTATTTCTAAAGCTACAATTTCAGAATATTTTTTTAACCCGCAATTTTATAGATATTTAGTTGCGAACCTAACATTTCAAAATTATTTTGAGCCCTGTTTGCCTGGTGTCTTTGAATCTCAGAAAATATGTGTTGTAAATGGAGCCTTGTGGACCATTAAAATAGAGGAAGCATTTTATATTTCTCTACCAATTTTTTATTGGATTTTTAGGCGCTTTAAAATTAATTTTTATCTCCTTTTGACGGCATTGTATCTCTTGTCAATCATTTATTTTAATTATTTTCTTTCCCAGGATAATTATAGGATTGCCAAACAGCTTCCAGGCGCCTATGCCTTTTTTGCGGTTGGTATATTATTTTACAAAAAATTTGATTTTTTCTTCAAGTGGAAACACTATATTATTCTTCCATCCTTATTTCTTTTTGCTATGGAACAATATGTTTTTAGAGGTCAAATTTTAAAACCCATTACCTTTGGTTTTATGGTGTATTATTTGGCATATACACTTCGGATTTTTAATAACTTTGGCAAATATGGAGATTTCACCTACGGAATATACATCTATCATTTTCCGGTAATTCAAGTGTTTGTTTCCTTGGGGCTGTTCATGATGTATTCTCCATTTTTAATGTTTGTTTGCACAACGCTTTTGGTGGTAATTTTGGCTGTTTTATCTTGGATTTTTATTGAATTTCCTTTCCTACCACCAAGCCGCCGCAATAGGCACAAACAAATTTTTAAATCAAGTTTCAAATATTCAAAATAAATTATCGTTGAAGAATTCAAGAAAATATTTAGTTGTCGTTTTGTTATTTTTTGCAACATTTAGCTATTCTCAATCATGGGAAGGGTATTTCTCGTATTTGAATATTTCTGAAATTTTTTATGCAAATGATAAAATTTATGCGACGGCGGATAATTCAATCTTTTCTTATGACGCACAAACTCAAGAAATACAAACCATTACAACAATTGACGGATTATCTGGGGATATTATTTCAACATTTCATTACAGCACCAATTATCAATTATTGATTATCGGCTACGAAAATGGCTTGATAGAAATTTTTAATGAAGCAACTCAAGAGGCATTAAGAGTTGTAGATATTATCAATAAAGCAACAATCCCTCCAGATAATAAACAAATCAACCACTTTTATGAGTACCAAGATGAACTCTACATTTCAACAAACTATGGAATATCAGTTTATAGGCTCGACAACTTAGAATTTGGAGACACCTTTTACATAGGAAATATTGGCAATCAAATACCAGTCAAACAAACGGCAGTTTACAACAATACAATTTATGCCAATTGCGGCAATAATGAAGGGATCAAATCTATAGCATTAAGTAATCCCAATTTAATTGATTATCAGCAGTGGTTTAGTGCTGTTTCTGGCGAGTTTATTTTTTTAGCATCCAGTGATGGTCAATTAATTGTCACATCAAATGCTGGAGTTACTTTCAGGCTGAATGATAATAATTCACTGACCCAGCTCGTTGTCAACTCTGAACCGCCTGTTGATGTGTATTTCTCTAATGACTATTTTGTTACGACTTTAGAAGCTTCACTTAAGATTTACGACACAAATTTTAATTTGATAAGCACCCTATCGCTCCCCACTGAATACCAAGGACTGTTGTCGTGTTCAATTATTAACGAGAACCAAATTTTTATAGGCACAAAAAATAATGTAACGTTAGGTAAATCGGGTTTTGGGATTCTTAAAACTAATTTGTCTAATGGTGGTGTTTTTGAAGAAATTCACCCCGATGGCCCCCTCCTCAACAATATTTTTTCAATAGAAGAATTTAATCAAAACCTTTGGGTTTTATCCGGCGGATATTCTCAGTTTTATAATTTCTCAGGCGGCATGAAACGCACAGGGATTAGCCGTTATATCAATAATGAATGGCAAAATATTCCCTATGACACCATTAGTGCTCAAGTTCAAGAGCCCTACTATTTATCGCATATGTCCGTTGATCCGTTTGATACATCTGTTTTTTATGTCGGTTCTTATTCCAGCGGGCTTATAAAATTCAGCTCAGAAGGCATTGGACCTCTTTTTGATTCCACCAATAGCACATTAGATCAATTTGCCAACACATACAACCTAACATTGGCAAACACTTTTGATAACTCCGGTAATTTATGGGTTCTGAATGGCAGGGTTGAAAACCCATTAAATAAATATGCTAATGGACAGTGGACCTCCTATGATTTTACCTCACTGATCCCTGATCCCACTGACAATTTAGGATTTTCTGACATCATAGTTAATCAAGATGAAATTTTTATTGGTTCTTATTTTTTTGGATTAATAGGCTATGACATCAACCAAGGGGCGTCTTCTGTAAGAGGGTTATCAGGTGAAGACACCGCAAACCTTCCTTCTGATTACATAAAGGCACTGGCCTTTGACAAAAACAATGTTCTTTGGATTGGCACCTACAAAGGGTTGAGAGTTTTATACAACACTACTAATTTTTTTACAGAAGAAGTTTTGACAACATCGCCAATTATTATTTTGGAAGATGGGCTCCCCAAAGAACTCTTGGAATTACAGTTCATAACCAAAATTATTGTTGATGGGTCTAACAATAAATGGGTGTCGACGGCTGACTCGGGTGTTTTTTACTTAAGCGCAGATGGGCAAAACACCATTTATCATTTTACAGAAGACAACTCACCGCTGCCCTCAAATACTGTCACAACAATGGTTCAAAATGAAAATAATGGGAAAATTTATTTTGGCACCAATAGGGGCTTGGTGGCTTTCTATGCGGGAGGGTCAAGTCCCTCAAATTCGCTTGATGAAGCCTATGCTTACCCCAATCCCGTAAGGCCAGGATTTAATTTAACCATTGATAAAGTAAAGATTAAAAACCTGAGCGATAATGTCAATATTAAAATAACAGATGTTACGGGAAATTTAGTGGCTGAAGCCCAGTCCAATACCAATTTACGCTTCAAAGGTTATAACTTAGAAATTGATGGAGGAACGGCTTATTGGAACGGCAAAAACTTAGCGAATCGCACCGTCGCCTCTGGAGTATATGTAGTACTTATTTCGGATTTGGACAATTTGGAAACCAAAGTTTTAAAGATTATGCTGATACGCCAATGATTATTTCTACAAAAGCGGTTATTCTGTCAAAGTTGAAATACAAAGACCACGATCTTATTGTTAGGGCCTATACGGCTTCCAATGGCGTGGTTTCCTTTTTAGTAAAAGGGGTCTTTTCTTCAAAAAAGACAAAAATAAAGCCTGCTTATTTTCAACCACTTTCCTTGCTTCAGCTGGAAATTGATTATAAAAATAACAGGAATTTACATTACATCAAAAATGTCCGTTTACAGCAAGCATACAGCGCTTTGCATACAGACATTTTAAAATCAACGGTTGTCATTTTTTTAGCAGAAATATTAACGATGGTGCTTAAAGAAGAAGCGCCTAATGAAGGCTTGTACACCTATATCGAAACGGCGCTGCTTTGGTTCGATACGGTCGATTGTAATAGTATTTTCCACCATCAATTTTTAATGGGATTGACAAAATACGTCGGAGTTTCTCCTGAACTTTCTAACCCAACCCTTCCCTTCTTTAACTTAGAAGCAGGGCTCTATCAAGCCAAAAGCTCAGGCCGTTATTGTATTTCTGGCTCTAAATTAACCTTGTTTAATTCAATTTTAGGTATGGAATTTGATAACTACAAAAGTGAACAAATGAATTCTGCTCAAAAGCAAGAGTTGTTAAATATGATTTTACTGTATTTTAAATTACATTTGCAAGGCTTCAAGTCTCCAAAATCTCTTGTCATTTTAAACCAAGTATTTAATTAATGATAAAGTATTTTTACACTTTTTTTATAGGCTTTTTTATTTGTAGTGTATCCGCACAGAGGGTTGTGGTGGTTGATGCCACAAGCTTAGAACCTATTCCGGGAGTCGTTGTTTATAATTTAGTTAAGACCAAAACAAATATTTCTAACTTAGATGGCAAAGCCTCTATTGTGCGCTTTCAAAGTTTTGAACGCATCTATTTTCAGCATCTATCTTACCGAACAAAATCTGGCCTCAAGTCCAAGCTTAATGACACCATTTTCTTAGCATCCAAAGCAACAGATTTGAATGAAATTGTGATTTCAGCCTCGAAGTTCGAGCAAAGTAAAAAAGAAGTTCCGCAAAAGATTATAACCCTCAACGCCAACGACATTGAACTGGCAAACCCTCAAACTTCCGCAGATTTATTGGCCAATACTGGCCGGGTTTTTATTCAAAAAAGTCAATTGGGAGGTGGCAGCCCTATGATTCGCGGATTTTCTACAAATCGCGTATTAATTACGGTGGATGGTGTTCGATTAAATAATGCAATCTTCAGGAGTGGGAATGTTCAAAACGTAATTTCCATAAACCCTTTTAACATTCAAAAAACTGAAGTTATTCTGGGTGCAGGATCTGTTATTTATGGGAGTGATGCGATTGGAGGAGTCATGAATTTTTATACAACGACTCCAAAGATCTCAGAATCAGGAACCCCCGAAATCTCTACCAAAAGTAATTTGCGTTATGCCTCGGCTAACAATGAAAGGACGCTGCAGTTTGGATTGAATCTTGGCTTGAAAAAATGGGGGCTTCATTCAAGTCTGAGTTTTTCTGATTTTGGAGATTTAAAAATGGGTAAAACCAGCAATGATGCCTATTTAACACCCTTTTTTGTGAGTCAGCGTAATGGCCAGGATATGCTAATGCCGAATCACGAACCTTTATTACAAAAGGGAACAAGTTTTAGTCAATTTCATGCCGCCCAAAAAATTCAATACAAGGCCAATGAAAACCTCACATTTGACTTGGGCCTTCATTTCGCAACTACCTCAAACATTCCTCGTTACGACCGCCTGACACTTCGGCAAGACAACTCTAATGCATTACAGTTTTCTGAATGGAATTATGGCCCTCAACAATGGTTTTTAGCCAACCTTCAATTGACAAAATTCAGTAGCCGTTCCCCATTTTATGACAAAATAAAGGCCAGCATGGCTTATCAAAATTTTGAAGAAAGTCGGATCAGCCGAAAATTTGAGGCCAACGATCGGAAAACTAGGACAGAAACGGTTGACGCCCTGTCTTTGAACTTAGATTTAGAAAAATCATTATCAGATGTGTCTAACCTATCTTACGGGGCAGAATTTATTTATAATACAATTGGCTCTGTAGGGATTTCTAAAGAAATTGAAACCAATAGCATCCAACATATTGCGTCTCGTTATCCAGACGGAGCTCAATGGTCAAGTTTTGCAAGTTATCTGAGTTTCAAGTACAAGCCCTCTTCAAAATTAACATTTCAATCAGGGATTCGTTACAATGACGTTTCTATCGTGACAGATTTAACAACTAATAATGAATTTTACGATCTCCCATTTACAACAGCCAATTTAAATACCAATGCATTGACAGGAACCGCAGGCTTTACTTGGGAACAAAGCCAAACCTTTTTATGGAAGTTCAATCTAACCACTGCTTTTAGAGCGCCAAATATTGATGATATTGGAAAGGTTTTTGACTCTGAACCTGGTAGTGTTGTGGTACCTAACAATCAACTCAAGCCAGAGCATGCTTATGGAGGTGAATTAGGTCTGACAATTAATTTTAACGATTCAGCAGTGTTGGATTTGTCGGCCTATTATACGCATCTGGACAATGCTATGACAAGAGATGCTTTCAATATTAATGGGGTTACAGAAATTAATTATGACGGCGTATCCAGTACTGTGCAGGCGGTACAAAATAACGCGCAGGCCAATATCTATGGATTTGAATCAGGCTTTCAAGCACGGCTCACAAAAGATATAGAAATTACATCTCAATTTAGTCTTACAAAAGGCCGCCAAAAGAATACTCATAACGCAGAAGTTCCTGTACGACATGTAGCCCCTGCTTTTGGGAATGCGCATCTTCTTTGGAAACACAAAAAGATTACCTTAGATGGCTTTATTAATTACAGTGCTGGTTTGACCTATAAAGACATCTCTCATGAACTTTCAAACCATTTGTTTGCTATTGATGCCAATGGCAATCCATATGCCCCCGCATGGATGACCTTTAATATAAGAGCACAATATCAATTTACGGAGAACCTTTCTTTTGTAAGCGCCTTAGAGAATATTTCTAACGAAGGTTATCGCCCATTTGCTTCTGGAATAAGTGGCCCTGGAACCCATTTAATTTTTGCGATTACATACAAGAATTAATGTACAATTATAAGAAATCATATACTTTTGACGAAGCCCTTTCGAAACTTCAAAAATACTGTAGCTATCAAGACCGTTGCCACAAAGAAGTAGAACAAAAATTAAAAGAAATGCGGATGATTTCTGAAGCGTCTGATCAAATTATAATGGCCTTAATTGACGGAGATTATTTAAATGAAGAACGTTTCGCCTTGGCTTTTGTTCGGGGAAAATTTAAAATCAAAAAGTGGGGAAGGCATAGACTCACTTCTGAGCTTAAACAGCGGAACATTTCAAAATATCTCATTGAAAAAGCACTGAAACAAATTTCCGAGGCAGCTTACAAAGCTACTTTCGAAAGTCTAGCACATAAAAAAGTAGCTTCAATTACAGGGACGTCTGCCTTCAAGAAGAAGAAAAAATTAGCCGATTATCTTTTATACCGTGGCTGGGAGTCTTCTATAGTATACGAAAAAGTAAATCAAGTTTTTAAATAGTGAAATACTAAGCATTTACCGATTTAAGTTCCTCATAAAATTTGGCATAAACCACATATTGATACGGGGCCAACCATAGGAAACCAATGCCAAGGGTAAAAAGACATAAAATTCCAAGCCCGAATAATCTCACCCCAACCTTAAAGTACTGCCATTTATATCCCATCATCATTTTCTTGCTTTTTAGTATGGCATCGTAAGCATCCATCGATGGGTTTTCTGCCAAAATAAAATAGGTTTGAGAATACGCCAAGGCAGCAATTATTCCAGGAACAATAAGCAATAGGAATCTCAACAAAATGAATACCGCCATAAGCAAGTAGGCCAAGACGGAATTTGTAAAAGAATGCTTAAAGGCAAAAAACAAATCATTTGTTTCAGCAGCTTCATTTTTATAAATTTTCAAACCTACAAAAGCAGCGCCTACTACCAACGGCCCAGTGATCAATAAAGATAAAATTGTTCCTGCAATTGGTATCAATGATGCGCCAATTAGAATTAAAGTCATCACAAAAAAAGTTCCTATAGCAAAAGGCCATTTCCCATTGAGTGCAGCTCTAGCCTCAGACATTATCTCAGAATTATTTTTCATATTATAAGTTTTTTTTAAAAATACATTTATTAATGAGCTAATCCAAAAATTTTGGTTTAGAAAAAGCCCCGAATACCAAATAACACGTTGCCTTTTGGCATTGGCACAATGCCTGTTTCGACATAATCGGTATTAAAAATATTATTTGCAGTAACAGTCAGTTCTAAACCAGGGATTAGTAATTTAAGTTGTGCATCTACCACACTGTAGCTCTCCCCTGTAGCCCGCTCCGCAAATTTATAGACAAAACTTTGAGTTAAGTTTTTAGTAAACTGTGATTTTAGGCGCGCTGTAAGATGGTGGTTCAGGGAATTAATAATGTATTTTGAAAAGTTAGCACGAACCGCTTTTAAATCTTCATTTAAGTGGGTGTATCCAAGGTTAAAGCTTTGGTTGTACTGCCCCAATTTAAAGGGAGCCGATAGTTGAACTTCAACCCCTCTTGTATTTAAACTTGTCAAGTTATTGGACTTCCATTTATCAGCCTCATTGTCTTTGGTATAATCTATTAAATTATCTGAATTCCTATTAAAAAAGGCAACAGTTGCACTAATTTTATCTCCAAAATATTTCAAACCAAGCTCTTGGGAAATTGCCTCTTCTGGCACTAAGTTTTCATTGCCCTCATCTCTACTGCCTACATAGAAAAGATCGTTGTAGGTTGGGGTGCGGTAGGTGTAGCCTGCATTGGTATAGACCCTAAAGTGTTCGTTGATTGTATATCCAATGTCAATCCCTGGGAAAGCATTGGTCTCAAAGTCTGAAAAATAGCCAACGGACACCCCTGGCGTCACGTCGAGTACATTGTCTAAAAAGGAAAAGCGATGTTCCACAAAAAGCGTGCCCATCCAGCGATTTCTATGCCCCAATCGGTTGCTTTCCATTTCTACTTTAGCAAGATCAATCCCGAAGCCTGTTACACCAATATTTGAGCTATAAGCGGCATTGATTTGCCCGCCTATTTTGTTAGAAATGTGTAAATTTCTATAGACAGAGGGGTTGTTTCTAATGTAGAGATACATATCTTGGTTCCGCTTCCAATACAGCTGTGGACTGAGTTTCAAATGGCCCTTTTTTAATGTTGTTGAAACCCCAACCAAGCTACTTTGGGTTTCCTCGTATTGTTCTTTGGCATTAATGGCATAAAATTGATTCCCTCCGAACTTTCTTTCTGAAAAGGTGGCAATGACCTCAATGGGGTTTGCCGCTGTATTGAAACTGCTTTTTACAAAGAAGTTTTGGTTGTTAAAATCGGTATTATAGCGATATCCCTCTGAACTGTTGACTGATGCATGCCCCATAAGGCCGGTAGTTCCCACCCTAGTTCCCAAAGTTGCGGCGGCATGTTGCTGGTTGTAAGAGCCCAGTTGAAATCCAGCGTTATTTTTTATAGATTCATTTGATTTTGTCACAATATTAATGGCTCCGGTAAAGCCATTTTGTCCGAAAATTCGTGCGGCAGGGCCTTTGATAATTTCAATGCGCTTGATGACCTCTAAGGGCAATGCAATGTTTAAAGTGTGGTGGCCTGTTTGTGGATCCTCCACTTTAATACCATCTATTAGTAGCAGTGTTTGATCAAAACCACCACCTCGGACGTACAGATCAGATTGCATGCCATAAATGCCTTGACGGCGAACATCGATGCCTGCTTCTTGCTGCAGCAGCTCTACTAAATTTGTAGCAGGACTTTCGTTTATTGTTTCTGATGTTATAATACTGATGGTTCTTGAATTTTCCTTAAAAGGCAAATCAATTCTTGAAGATTTTATGGTAATGGAGTCTAAAGGCTGCACCGTTTGTGCAAGACCACAGTTCATTAAAAAAAGCGCTAAAATGGTAAATAGCTTAAATCTAATTTTCATTTTAATTGGTTTTTGTTTGCGTGTCAAAGGTATGTAAATCCAACACTACAGCGCACAAAATCAAATTAAATTGCACTAAAAATTTAGACTTAAGGTGGGGCTTTTCGAATTAAAATAAATTGCAATTTTTGCTTTTAAAAAAACAGAAATGCAGTACCTTTAGAACATGTTTGCTTTGGTTGATTGTAATAATTTTTATGCTTCTTGTGAACGGGTTTTTAACCCCAGCTTACAGGGGAGGCCTGTGGCTGTTTTATCTAATAATGATGGTTGCGTGATTGCGCGCAGCGATGAAGCCAAGACTTTAGGGCTTCCCATGGGTGCACCAGCGTTCAAATACAAATCCTTTTTTAAAACGAATAAAGTACAAGTCTTTTCTTCAAATTATGCTTTGTACGGCGACATGAGCAGCCGCGTTATGCGGATTTTAGAACAGTTCACACCGGAGGTAGAGGTTTACAGTATTGATGAGGCTTTTCTCCACTTTCAAGGCTTTGATAATTACGATTTGAATTCTTATGGAGGCTCCATTCGCAAGCGGATTTTAAAATGGACAGGCATTCCAACCTGCGTAGGCATTGCACCTACCAAAGCCCTTGCCAAAGTGGCCAATAAAATTGCACGCAAATTCCCAAAGGAAACGGGTGGTGTTTATGTCATTGATACTGAAGCGAAGCGCCTTAAAGCATTGAAATGGACTCCGATTGAAAAGGTTTGGGGCATCGGCTACGCCTTGCACAAGCGCTTGGCGCAGAAGCAATGTAAAACAGCCTTTGATTTTGTTCAGCTTCCCGATTTATGGGTGAGGCAATCGTTTTCTATTACCGAATGGAAACTTAAAAAAGATCTAGAGGGCATCTCTAAAATTGAGATGGAACAAGTAAAAACCAAACGCGCCATTGCCACCACACGAAGCTTTGAAACAACCCTTACAGAGCTCACCGATCTAAAGGAGCGTGTTTCTACATTTGCCAGCAGTTGCGCCGAAAAACTTCGCCGACAAAAGTCAAGCTGTCATGTGTTGGTTGTATTTTTACGTAGCGATCTGTTTAAAACACAGTCTCCGCAATACCGCGCCAGCCGAATGGTCAGTATTCCGTTTCCCACAAATTCGAGTTTGGTTCTAAGTTCTAGTGCTGTTAAAGCCATTACTTCTATTTATAAAAAAGGTATTCACTATAAAAAAGCGGGGGTTATCTTAACGGGGATTGTACCCACCTATAACCGTCAAATGCAGCTGTTTGACCATGAAGATGCCCGCCACCAACCTTTGATGTCTGCCATGGATCACATCAACAAAAAATATGCAGCATCCAAATTAAAATTAGCCAATCAAGATTTAGCCCGTACATGGAAAATGCGGCAGGCGCATTTATCTCCACAGTACACCACCAATTTAAACGATATAATTACTGTTCAATGTCAAAAAACCCACAGCAAGCGCTGACCTTTTTTATTCCAAGGCCGCCAGATAATAGTCTGGGTGCCATTTACTTTGACACGGGTATTTCTGCGGGATTCCCCTCCCCAGCGGATGACTTTAAGCAAGAACGGCTGTCATTAGACTCGGAGCTTATTAAAAATAAAGAGGCTACCTTTTTTGCACGAGTGAGTGGGCAATCTATGATTGATGCAGGCCTTAACGACAATGACCTTTTGGTTATCGACCGAAGCCTTTCGCCCGCCCATAATAGGATTGCTGTTTGTTTTTTAGATGGAGAGTTTACCGTCAAACGCCTAAAAGTTGAAGGCGATGAAGTTTGGTTACAGCCTGAAAATAAACAGTATAAACCCATAAAGATAACACCCGAAAATGACTTTGTTATTTGGGGCATTGTTACCAATGTGATTAAAAAAGTATAATCTAAATTTCTTTGCGAAGTCTTGCTACAGGAAACTCCAGCTGTTCTCTGTACTTGGCAACCGTTCTACGGGCAATGGGGTAGCCTTTTTCTTTGAGTATTTTAGCAAGCTTTTCATCGGTAAGCGGTTTTTTCTTATCCTCTTCTACAATAACGGTCTTTAAAATGCTTTTAATTTCTCTAGTAGAAACCTCCTCCCCTTGGTCGTTTGTCATGGATTCACTAAAAAATTCTTTAATGAGTTTGGTCCCATAGGGTGTATTGACGTACTTACTGTTGGCGACTCTAGAAACGGTCGAAATATCCATCTCAATTTCATCGGCAATATCCTTTAAAATCATGGGTCGCAGTTGCTCTTCGTCCCCAGATAAAAAATACGCTTTTTGATACTGCATGATGGCGCTCATTGTAACATAAAGTGTTTGTTGGCGTTGGCGAATGGCATCAATAAACCACTTGGCTGAATCTAGTTTTTGCTTGATGAATTGTACCGCCTCTTTTTGTGCTTTTGACTTTTCTTTTGAAGCTTTATATCCCAAAAGCATTTCACTGTAGGATTTTGAAATGTGGAGTTCCGGCGCGTTTCGGGCGTTCAGCGTGAGGCTTAACACTCCATCGACAATTTTAATTGTAAAGTCGGGGACGACATGTTCAACAGAACTAAGATTGTTTGAGAAAGAACTCCCGGGTTTGGGATTTAAGCGTTCAATTTCTTGAATGGCATCTTTGAGTTGATTTTCTGTGATATTAAACTTTTTCTGAAGCTTTAAATAATGCTTTTTAGTAAATTTTTCAAACGTTTTTTCAACAATTAGACCCGCTAATTCCGTGTGTGGGGTTTGTGCTTTTCTTTGCAATTGAATTAAAAGGCACTCTTGCAAATCTCTAGCGCCAACGCCTGCTGGGTCCAATTGCTGGACTACTTTGAGCACTTTTTCAATGGTTTCAACATCTGTATATATATTCTGTGTAAAAGCCAAATCATCAGTCAAATCTAATAGGGGGCGGCGCATATAGCCGCTGTCATCAATACTTCCAATGAGAAATTTAGCAATTAAATACTCTTGTTCTTCAAGCCGATAGGTGTTAAGTTGGTCTGTAAGTTGCTGTGTAAATGAGCTTCCAGAGGCGTAAGGAATGGACTTGTCGTCTTGATCGGAGCTGTAGTTATTAGCATGTAATCTGTAGTCCGGGATTACATCGTCACTGAGGTAATCATCGACATTTATATCTTCTGTATTTATCTGGGTATTGTCATCAAATTCTTCGTTTGAGTAACCCTCTTCAAAATCTTCTGTAGCATCCTCTTTACCCCGTTCAAGTGCTAGGTTCTCTTCAAGCTCTTGTTTGATACGCTCTTCAAAAGCTTGCGTCGGCAATTGAACAAGTTTCATCAACTGAATCTGTTGAGGAGACAGTTTTTGTGAGAGTTTAAAATGTAAATGTTGCTTTAGCATTGCGCATTTGGGTTTGCATAAATTTAAAAAAACAATTTAGATTCTTAAAATCCAATATTATTTAATTTTTACGCTGCGTTTTTTATTTAAAATTCAGCATTTTGAGGGGTTCTAGGGTAGGGAATGACATCCCTGATGTTGCCCATTCCAGTCGCAAACATTACCAGCCGCTCAAAACCAAGGCCAAAGCCAGAGTGTACTGCTGTTCCATAGGTCCTTAGGTCCAGATACCACCAAAGTTCATCCTTAGGGATATCCAGTGCAGCCATTTTCTCTTTGAGGAATTCCAAGCGTTCTTCACGCTGCGATCCTCCAACAATTTCACCAATGCCTGGGAATAAAATATCCATAGCGCGGACTGTTTTTCCATCTTCATTCAATCGCATGTAGAAAGCCTTAATGTTGGCAGGATAATCAAATAAAATCACAGGGCATTTAAAATGTTTTTCAACCAAATAGCGCTCGTGTTCACTTTGTAAATCGCTCCCCCACTGGTCAATTAGGAATTTAAATTTTTTCTTTTTGTTCGGCTTACAATTTCTCAGAATATCTATGGCTTCTGTATAACTTACCCGTTTGAAATTGTTGTCCGTCACAAATTTTAATTTTTCAATAAGCCCCATTTCGCTGCGGTCGTTTTGAGGCTTTGACTTCTCTTCTTGTTCTAAGCGCTGTGCCAAAAATGTGAGGTCCTCAAGGTTGTTCTCTAAAATATAATCAATTACAGATTTAAGGAAATTTTCTGCCAAATCCATATTGCCTTCAAGATCCATAAAAGCAACTTCTGGTTCAATCATCCAAAATTCAGCAAGGTGTCTTGAAGTGTTTGAGTTTTCCGCTCTAAAGGTTGGACCGAAGGTGTACACTTTCCCAAGGGCCATGGCGTAGGTTTCGGCCTCCAATTGGCCAGATACCGTTAAATTAGTTTCCTTTCCAAAAAAATCTTTGGAGTAATCTACAGCACCAGTTTCCGTCAGGGGTGGGTTTTTTGGATCTAATGTAGTTACGCGAAACATTTCACCAGCACCTTCAGCGTCGCTACCTGTGATAATTGGCGCATGCATATAATTAAAGCCATTTTGATGAAAATATTGATGAATCGCAAAAGACAGTGAAGAACGCAAACGCATCACTGCGCCAAAGGTATTGGTGCGTGGGCGTAAATGCGCCTGCTCTCTCAAAAACTCTAAAGAATGTCTTTTAGGTTGCAAAATAGTCTTAGAGACCAGGTCCGGATCTGCAGCGCCTAGAACAGCAATGTTAGAAACTTGAATTTCTAATGCTTGTCCCTTTCCCTGACTTTCGACAAGATTGCCCTGTATTTGTAAGGCTGCACCGGTGGTAATTTGCTTCAGAAGGGTTTCATCCATGGTTTCAAAGGCAACAACACATTGGATGGTTTTTATAGTGGACCCATCACTCAAGGCAATAAAACGATTGGCTCTAAAAGATTTTACCCAGCCTTTAACTTCAATGTCTGTGTGTTTTATTTCTTTTTCGAACAATTCTGCTACAGTGCTTTGTATCATCTCTCTATAAAATTAGGTACAAATATAAAACTTTAGAAGCATTGTTTAGTCTTCTTCAAAAGAATTGATGTCTTCCGGGATTATTTTTAGGCTTGGCTCCTTGAGTACTTTTTTGTTGGCAATATTGCGTTCTAGTGACAATAATAAAACTGGGAGCAGCAGTAAGTTGGCCATCATGGCCAGTAATAAGGTACCAGAAACCAGCGCACCCATGGCTACTGTGCCTCCAAAATTGGAAGTGGTAAAGACTGAAAAGCCAAAAAACAATACAATTGAAGTATAGAACATGCTGATTCCCGTTTCTCTAAGCGCAGCAAAAACGGACTTTTTGACACTCCACCGGCAGGCAATAAGCTCTTGACGGTATTTGGCTAAAAAGTGGATGGTATCGTCTACAGAAATACCAAAGGCGATGCTAAAGACTAAAATAGTAGAGGGTTTGATGGGAACGCCCAGAAACCCCATGGCACCAGCCGTGATTAGTAGCGGAAGCAAGTTTGGCGTTAGAGAGATCACAATCATTCTAAAGGAGCGAAACAAATAGGCCATAAAAAGAGAGATCAGCAAAATGGCCAGTGTTAGTGAAAGGATTAGATTTTTAATTAAAAAATTTGTCCCTTTTTGAAAGAGAAAAGCTTTTCCCGTAAGAGAAACTTCATAGCGGTCTTCATCGAAAAGCTTTGTAATTTCTTTATTTAAACGGTCTTCAATTTGGTCCATTTGATCCATTCCATCGTCTTTTATAAAGGTTGTAATTCGCGCATATTGACCTGTTGAGTCAACATAATTATGCAATAAATCTAAATCGTTTGAAGAGTTTTTCGCATAAGATAAAATGAATCCATTTTCTTGTGTGGTTGGCAATTGATAGTATTTTGGGTTTCCATTGTAAAATGCCTGTTTGGAGTACTTTACTAAACTAACAATAGAGATCGGTTTGGATAGCTCGGGAATCTCAACAATAAGGTCTTCAAGCGCGCTCATTTTTTTTAAGGTTACAGGCTTTAACACCCCTTTCTTTCGCTTGGTATTTATCAAGATTTCCAAAGGCATAATCCCGTTAAACTCAGCTTCATAAAACTGAATGTCTTGATAGAATTCTGCGTTTTTTGGCATGTCCTCAAGCAGGCTTCCCGAGGTTTTGATTTGATAAATCCCAATGATACTGACCACCAATAACAAAACTGAAATTATGTAAATAGCGATGTTTTTTTGCTTGACCGTTGTTTCAATCCAATCTCCTAAAGTATTGATCCAACGTTTATTTAGGTGTTCTAAATGCTTCTCGTTAGGCATTGGCATATAGCTGTAAACAATAGGTATTACTAGCAAGCATAAACTGAAAATAGCCATGATGCTTAATGAAGCGACCGTTCCAAACTCTATCAACAACTTACTTTGGGTAATGATAAAAGTTGCAAATCCAGAGGCAGTTGTAGTATTTGTCATTAGCGTTGCATTCCCAACTTTAGTAATGACCCGCTGCAGCGATTTTGCCTTATTCCCGTGCTTGTTAAACTCATGTTGGTATTTATTAATGAGAAAGATACAATTGGGCACTCCTATTACAATAATCAGTGGGGGGATTAACGCGGTCAATACGGTAATTTCGTATTCTAAAAATCCTAGAATTCCAAAAGTCCACATCACCCCAATAACCACAACACACATTGAAATGAATGTCGCTCTGTAGGATCTGAAAAAGAAAAAGAAAATAAGGGATGTAATTATAATGGCCGCAATGAGAAAAACTTCAATTTCATCAATTATATTTTGAGAATTTAAAGTCCGTGCATAGGGCATTCCAGAGACTCGAACGTCAAGCCCATACTGTTTTTCAAAGGCTTTTACTTTTGGAATTAAGTTGTCAACAATGAAAGACTTTCTAGCTGGGCTATTTACGATGGATTTATCTAATAAAAGTACTGAGCGAATGGCTTTGCTCTCTTTGTTAAAAAGGATGTTATCATAAAAAGGAAAGTCGTTTAACATAGCTGAGTTAACGGCTTCAAGCTCCTTGGTCGTTTTTAGGGAATCTTTGATAAAAGGGATGAAATCAAATTGTTGCTTTCTTTTGTTTTTGACCAGTTTTTTTAAATCTTGAAGCGTTACAATTGTTTCAACATTGGGGTTGTTTTCAAAAGATTTAGAGAAGCGGTTCCAAGCGTTGAGGTTTTCCACGGAAAACAAGCGACTATCTTTAACCCCTAACACAATTAAATTACCTTCTTCGCCAAAAATTTCTAAAAAGCGATTATAATCTAAGTTTACAAAGTGATCATCAGGTAATAGATTCGCTTCAGTGTAACTAAAACGCATTTTACCCCATTGAGAAACCATAAGAGCTGTAAATAGCCCTATTAAAACTAAAATGGCAACACGGTTTCGTAGAATTAACCTCGCTAATGCATTCCAAAAACCAGTTGAAAACAATTTGAGCATACCTAATTTTGAAGTTGCTAAAGTTATGTAAAACCATTTGATTAATGGTTATAAAAGCAGCCGACAATCATTAAAAAAAAGTTAAAATATATTTCTGAAGCGGTATTTTAGACTTTTAAAATCTCTTTTTCTTTAGCAGCGAAAAGCGAATCGATTGTTTTAATTTTTGCATCTGTCATTTCCTGGATGTCTGTTTCAACGTTTTTTTTCAGGTCCTCAGAAATTTCACTCAGTTTCTTCAGCTCATTATTGGCGTCTTTTCGCGACCCGCGAATGGATATTTTAGCTTCTTCAGCTTCAGATTTGGCTTGTTTTGCGAGTTCTCTCCGGCGCTCTTCAGTCAAGGGGGGGACATTTATAATAACACTTTCACCATTGTTCATTGGGTTGAAGCCCAGGTTGGCGACCATTATAGCCTGTTCAATGTCTTGTAAGATGCTTTTTTCCCAAGGTTGAACGGTAATGGTTCTTCCATCAGGCGTATTCACGTTTGCAACTTGTGCAAGAGGCGTTTGTGTTCCATAATAATCCACTGTTACGCTCCCGAGCATTGAAGGACTTGCTTTGCCAGCACGAATGTTTACAAACTGCTTTTCTAAATGCGTCAGCGCTTTTACCATCGCTTCTTTTGCGCTTTCAAGAATAAATTCAATTTCTTCGTTCATGCTCTTATAATTAGCTAACTGTTGTTCCAATTTGTTCTCCTGATATGATTTTAATCAAGTTGCCCTTTTTATTCATATCAAAAACAATAATTGGCAATTCATTTTCTTGGCTTAAAGTAAAGGCTGTTGTGTCCATTACCTTCAACCCCTTCTTTAAAACGTCGTCAAAACTGATCGAGCTGTATTTGCTTGCTGAAGCATCTTTTTCGGGATCTGCAGTATAAATTCCATCAACACGTGTTCCTTTTAAAATAACATCGGCCTCTATTTCAATAGCCCTTAGTACGGCTGCAGAATCTGTTGTGAAATAAGGATTTCCTGTACCCCCTCCAAAGATTACGACGCGCCCTTTTTCTAAATGTCTCATGGCTTTTCTTCGAATAAAGGGTTCTGCAACTTCATTAATTTTAATCGCAGACTGAAGACGGGTTGGGACACCTTCATTTTCTAATGCACTTTGAAGGGCAAGCCCGTTAATGACTGTTGCCAGCATGCCCATATGGTCTCCTTGAACGCGGTCCATGCCATTACTGGCGGCAGCAACCCCTCTAAAAATATTACCACCTCCGATGACGATGGCAATTTGAATCCCTTCTGCAAGTGCTTCTTTTATATCATTTGCATATTCTGAAAGTCGTAGTGCGTCTATGCCATATTGGCGACTACCCATAAGGGCTTCGCCTGATAATTTTAATAAAACACGTTTATAGGCCATAGTTGTTTTAATCGTTTCACAAATATAAACAATATCTCAAAATTTTATGCCGATAATACTTTCCAACTGTCTTGCAACCTATTAAATAAAAAAACCCTGTGCTTTACACAGGGTTTTTTTTGATCTTTTTTAAAATTTAAAAAAATTAGCCTAAGGTAACTCTTTTAAATCCAATGACTTCGACGGCACCATAAGAAGCAACATATTTTGCAACAGTACTGTTATCGTCTTTGATAAAATCTTGATCCAGCAAACACTGTTCTTTGTCTAGAGTTGTGTTATCAGAGATGAAGCGTTCCATTTTACCCGGCAAAATTTTATCCCAAATTTGTTCTGGTTTTCCTTCTGATTTTAACTGTGCTTTGACGTCGGCTTTCGCATTTGCTAAAACTTCTGGTGTTAGTTGGGCCATGGAGACGTATTGAGGAACATTTTTTAAAGCTTTCCCTAATCTCCCAAGTTCAATATTGTCTTTTTCAATGACGGCGATGCGCGCTTCTGTTTCAGAAGCGACATAGTCTAGGTCAAAATCTTTGTAAGACAGTGTAGTAGCGCCCATAGAAGCTACCTGCATAGACAAGTCTTTTGCCAAAACTGCCTCATTTTCCACAACGGAAGAAAGCCCAACAAGTGCAGCAATCTTATTGATATGCACATAGGACCCTACAAATGAGGCCTCTAATTTTTCAAAGGCTTTGATGTCTAGTTTCTCTCCAATAACTCCAGTTTGTTCAGTCAGTTTTTCAGCAACCGTCATGCCGTCAAAATCTGCCTCCAAAAAGGCCTCTTTAGACGCACAATGAAGTGCGATTTCTGCAAACTCATTCGCAAGTGCTAAAAAGTTTTCATTTTTTCCTACAAAATCAGTTTCACAGCCAAGCACAATGGCTACACCCATTGTGTTTTCGGAGTTTACCTTGGCAACAGCAGCCCCTTCGGAGGAATCTCTATCGGCTCTTTTAGCAGCAACTTTTTGACCTTTTTTTCTTAAAACATCTATGGCTTTGTCAAAATCGCCCTCAGCTTCAACAAGTGCTTTTTTACAATCCATCATTCCTGCGCCGGTGGCTTTTCTCAGTTTATTTACTTCAGCAGCGGTAACTTTTATCATGGTTTTAGAGTTTAAAAAAAACCGAAAAATCTATCAAATAGTGAAGAATTTTACGGTTTTGAGTTTTTGATTATTTAATAAGTTTATTCTTCCTCTTTGGAAACGGCAGTTGATTCAGCAGCTGGTTTTGTAGCCACCACATCCGTCTTAACTACTTCATCAGTTTCAGCAGCCCCGCCTTCTTTCTGAGCTTTTCTTGTAGCAAGACCTTGAGCAATAACTTCTGTGACATGTGTCATAATTTTTTCAATAGATTTTGATGCGTCATCATTGGCAGGGATTACATAGTCTACCTGTCTTGGATCTGAATTTGTATCCACCATTGCAAAAATAGGAATGTTCAATTTCTGAGCTTCTTTTATTGCGATGTGTTCACGCTTGATGTCTACGACAAACAAAGCTCCTGGGAGACGCGTCATATCTGAAATGGATCCCAAGTTTTTTTCAAGTTTGGCCCTTAATCGATTTACTTGAAGGCGTTCTTTTTTTGAAAGCGTATTGAATGTTCCATCTTTTTTCATACGGTCTATTGCTCCCATTTTCTTAACCGCTTTTCTAATGGTTACAAAATTGGTCAACATTCCGCCAGGCCAACGCTCGGTGATGTATGGCATTTTAACATCAGCAGCTTTTTCTGCGACAATATCTTTCGCTTGTTTCTTTGTGGCAACGAAAAGAATTTTACGCCCAGAAGTTGCAATTTTTGCAAGTGCTTTTGAGGCTTCTTCAAGTTTCGCTGCTGTTTTGTAAAGGTTGATGATATGGATGCCGTTGCGTTCCATATAAATGAATGGGGCCATATTAGGATCCCATTTTCTGGTGAGGTGTCCAAAGTGTACCCCGTTGTCGAGGAGTTCTTTTACTTCTACTTGTGCCATTTTTGTATTAGTTTACGTTCTGTTGAATTAGCAATGAAAAAGTGGCTTGATAAGGCCTTTTTCATTTAGATGCTAAACTAAATCCTGACAGTTTTTTTGTCATGGACAACAATAACTGGTTTATAATTAAATGTATATTAACGTTTAGAAAACTGGAATTTCTTACGCGCTTTCTTTTGGCCAAACTTCTTACGCTCAACCATCCTAGGATCACGAGTTAATAAGCCTTCCGGTTTTAAAACACTTCTGTTTTCTTCATTGAGTTCGCACATCGCTCTTGAAAGTGCAAGGCGAACCGCCTCAGCTTGTCCAGTGACGCCGCCTCCAAAAACATTGACTTTGATGTCAAAATTTCCTTCATTGTCGGTCAAAGCTAAAGGTTGATTTACTTTGTATTGTAGCGTAGCAGTTGTAAAATAAGACTTAAAGTCCTTATTGTTGACTGTTATTTTACCTTTTCCATTGGAAAGATATACACGTGCTACTGCCGTTTTTCTACGGCCAATTTTGTGAATTACTTCCATTAATTAATATCGTTTAGATTGAGTGGTTTAGGTTGTTGTGCTTCGTGAGAATGTTTTGTCCCAATTACGACATTGAGATTTCTGAAGAGTGCTGCTCCTAATTTGTTTTTAGGCAGCATTCCTTTAATTGATTTCTCAACGAGCCGAGCAGGATCTTTTGCAAAAAGCTCTGTTGCGGTCAGTGAACGTTGACCACCTGGATAACCTGTATAGCGAATGTATGTTTTTTTATCCCACTTTTTACCAGATAATTTTATTTTTTCAGCATTGATCACAACAACGTTATCACCACAATCAACGTGCGGCGTAAAACTGGGTTTGTGTTTGCCTCTTAATAGTATGGCAACTCTAGAAGCCAAACGGCCTAATGTTTGACCATCTGCATCAATCAAAACCCATGCTTTGTTGCGTGTCGCTTTGTTGACAGAAATCGTTTTATAACTTAAGGTATCCACGTTGTAATTTATTTTATTTTATTTTACTTCTCAAAAAAGAGTTCGCAAACTTACAATTATAAATTGTTATTAACAAAATCTATTTATGCTTATTTTTTCAAATAAGACCCGAATGCTTGTCAGCATATTCAATCCATAGTATTTTGGTGTTAAACTTTTCTAAATTTTAGGATTAATGCGCAAGAGTCCTATAAATTTGTTTTTAATTATACCCTGTATGCCTACTTAAAACATAATGACACAAAAATTCATAATAAAAATTTCATTATTTATTGCCATTCCCCCATGGTTTGTGTGCTCTCAAACGACATTTCCTAAAGTATACTTTACTACAGAAATTAGTTCTGTAGAAGCTCCTGAAATGGATGGTTTTATCAACGATAAAATATGGGATAAGGTTCCTTGGGAGTCAAATTTTATTGAAGTTAATCCCGATGAAAACACCGCTCCTACAGAGCAGACTAAATTTAAGATTCTATACGATCAAAAATATTTATATATAGCACTTTTGGCTTTGGATACCTCCCCCAAACACATCACCAAACGCCTTTCAAGGAGAGATGGTTTTGAAGGGGACCGCATTAATGTGCTTATCGATAGTTACCACGATTTACGAACCGCTTTTTTATTTACAGTAACTGCCGCCGGGGTAAGGGGCGATGAAATTGTCACTAATAATGGGGATGATATTGACGACAGCTGGAATCCAATTTGGAGTGCAAAGGCACAAATTATATTGGAGGGTTGGTCTGCTGAAATGAAAATTCCATTGAGTCAGTTGCGTTTTGGCAATGCTAGGGAGCAAGTTTGGGGTTTGAATGTCGTTAGAAACTTATTTCGTGAGAATGAATTGTCCGCCTGGGATCGCATCCCTGTAGGTTCTGCGGGATGGGTGAGTGAAGCAGGAGAGCTCAGAGGGCTGAACAACATAAAACCTCAAAA
>CESO01016491.1_pt1 | contig 32207 bp, 30 predicted proteins | sample 356341 | NCBI WGS metagenome assembly CESO01 (sample SAMEA2621812, study PRJEB7988) | marine metagenome | biome: marine biome (ENVO:00000447); feature: deep chlorophyll maximum layer (ENVO:xxxxxxxx); material: "saline water (ENVO:00002010), including plankton (ENVO:xxxxxxxx)" | depth 35 m | reverse complement strand
TTTTTTTATTCGAGACACTCAAAAGACGACTTAAATAAATTGTGCCTATGAGATTTGCCAACAATTAAAACTTGATAAATATGGTCGTATACATCCAAATCAATATCGCCAATTTCTTGATTAACGAGCAGACCTGTTAAAACTCCAGCTGTATTACTATGTCCCACTACCAAAGCGTTTTGTTTATTCTCTAGCAAAAGATTTGAGAATGACTCAATGTCTTGTTCGTTATACAAAGTGATTTCAATACCTTTTTTATCAGCTGTGGGCAGAGCTGTATTTTTAGTTCTAGTATAGTCTGTACTGTATATGGCATCTAAATTTATGTCATTCAGGAAGTTACTAAGAGCAATAGCTCTTTGTTCACCGCAATTAGAAAGTGGTAAATCAGATACGTTATTAGAAAAGTGGTCTTTTTCAGAATGCCGAACCAGATAGATTGTGAAAACATCATCACTTTGAGCAAATACCTCAGCACCCCATATTTGAAATGCAAAACAAATTGCAATAATGATCTTTAATGTAATATTATGTTTGATATTTGTTAAATAAGTGGTTAAATCTTGAGTAAAGAACAATATAAAATCTATAAAAACAAACTTTATGAATAGTAATCTTACAATTTCAGATTAATAAACTTATAAAAATCTTTCAATAATTCGTAATTTCGAACGCAATCATTATAAATATTAAAAGCCACACCTTTTGAATACACATCGAACGATAGTCAATCGGTTTTTTTTATATTTGGTTTTTAATAAAATTAGCAAGGGATAACATTATGCCAAACTTTGAACATCATTTTGAAAAAACGCTATGGAGCCTAAGATACATTGTTATTTTATCTGTAATATTATCTATTTTAGCCTCAATCACATTATTTATTATTGGAAGTTGGGATATCATACATTCTATTTTTTTCCAAAATCCACTTTTTAATTCAGACATCAGTAACAACAATGATTTATTATTTAAAATCATTTCATCTATTGACCTATTTTTAATAGGTATTGTGCTACTCATCTTTGGCTTTGGGGTTTATGAATTATTTATAAGTGAAATTGACTTTGCTAAGGGCAAGTTTGCTGACTCTACTCTGAAAATAAAAAGTCTAGATCAATTAAAAAATAAAATAATTAAAGTTATTATTATAGTCTTGATTGTTAAGTTTTTTGAGAAAATACTAAAATTGACTCCAAATTTCACAAGTCCAAATGACATACTAGTTTTTAGCCTTTCTATTTTATCTATATGTCTTGGTTACTTTCTTATAAACAGAAAGTAATTTTTCATAAGATATAATTTTATTGAGTTATAAATTTTTCAATAGAATTAAGATAGTTATCATAACCCATTGTTTGAGGTACGCCATTGATTCCATGTAATGCTCCTTCAACACGAATATAGGTTGAATCATTTCCTGGATAATTAACAATTATTGCTTCACCATTAGTGATAGCAACATAATCATCATCTGTTCCATGTAACCACATGAATGGACTATAGACTTGCTTAATTTTATTGGCATTATCAAACTCTAAAGATGTAATATAAGAAGCAGAAACCTCAATAAGTGTAGACTCTTGAGCTATAAAATCTGCCGAAGCAAAAGGGGATTCTAAAATTAATTTCGAAGGGTAATCTCCATTGTGTCCAAAGGCCGCCAAGTCAGTAGCAGGAGCAGAACCTAAACTAAAGCCATATACAATAATTTGGTTAGAATTAGAGCCATTGTCTAGCAGCCATTGATAAACCGCTCTAACGTCTTTATACATGCCCTCTTCCGTTGGATTTCCTTCGGACATACCATAACCTCGATAATCAAACATTAAGACTCCAAATCGTTGATTTGAACCACAATTAGCTAATAATTTAGCACGTTGCCAATAATGATCCATATGTAATGATTGTCCATGACAATACATTATAATTGTATCCTCATCAATTTGACCTAAATCTCCAATATACAGAGCCGCAATATTGAATTCATCAGATTGTACACTAAACTGATGAACATTATCTACATCGTAAGAGCTGTCTAAGCGAAAGTCTAATTCCACATCATAACCATCAAGCTGATATTCTGGCAAAGGCTCATTGTAAAAAGCAATATCATCTAGTTTTATACAAGAAAACAAGACAGTAATAATCGAAAATAATAGAATTTGTTTCATATTAAAATCGTTTAGATAAATTTACATATATACCTGTTGCTCCTCTATCTCCCAAAAGGCTTTGATAAGGAACAAATAATTTAGAATTATCAGATCCCGGCGCTAAAAACTTTATTTCTGTTCCAATATCCCAACTTTTAATTTTGTATGTGTATCCTATGTGAGGATTGATTATTGCAAATCGGTTATCTTCTATCATTTTGAAATCAACCCATAAAGAATAGCCTAAATGGATTTGATGTTTTTTATTTATAACATTCCAAAAGGCATTAGCATCTAACTGTGGCCATAACTTTGGGTTGCCTTCTTGTAATTCTGTCACATAGTTAAACACTAAAGCTGAAGAAATAGCTGGTACCCAAGCATTTTGCACTTTAACCTGCTTCAAAGCCCCTACTTCCATTTGAAAATTATTAAATAATAAAGAAGTAGTATGAAGGCCAGTAAATACCGTTAGCTTATCGTTCAGTCCATAGCCATATGTAAAGGAGGTTAAGGGGACTGGAATAGTTGCTCCATTATAATCTATTAATGCACCCCCAAAATTAAACGAAACAGCACTTTCGGTCTTATTTAATGGACTCACAAATCGAGAAGGAGCACATGACAAAAATGAAATTATTAAACTTAAATAAAGAATTTTATTCATTTCATAAATATATAAAAAACGACCTGTTAGAAATCTAACAGGTCGTTTCGGTAATTTATTATTTCTAAGAAGATGGGTTATCGTCATCATCGGATTCATAACCGTAGCCATAACCATAGTTATACGCGTATTTATAGCCATAGCCGTATTTATAACTATAATTATAGGCATATCCATAGCCGTAGCTATTTGTAGCACCCAACCCATTTAAGACAAGTCCTACATTTTTGACTTTTCCAGAATCTATGGAGTCCTTAATAAAATTAAGAACTCCTCTATCAGTATGATTACATCTAGCAACAAATAAAGCTGCATCAGAAAGATGTACAATACTTAATGTATCAGAAACTAATAATGCAGGAGGAGTATCAATTATAATATAATCATATATCGCTTTTGCCTCATCAATTAGCTTGTTCAAATTTCCATTTGTTAAAAGCTGTGCGGGGTTTGGTGGAATAACCCCTCCTAGCATAATATCACAAGTTAAATCTGAATTGGCTTTTACTAAAGAACTTTTCCAATTGAAATTATTATCTAGTAAATAATTTGTTAATCCAGAAATAGACTTTTCTAAATTTAGGTATTTATGAATTTGAGGATTGTGTAAATCTGCACCTATAAGTAATACTTTTTTGTTCAATGAAGAATAGGCTAAAGCTAGATTTAAGGCTGTAAATGTCTTTCCCTCTCCCTTAATAGTGGATGTGGATATAATTACCTTACCTCCTTCAATATTTTTGGGGATAATAAAATTTAAATTAGATGACAAAATCCTAAATGACTCGGCTAATGTACTTCTTTCATGAGCAGACTGTATAAGTTTGTATGTATCATATATCTCAGGTATTTCAGCAATTAAAGGAGCATTGAGATTTAATTCCTCTAAATCGTCTTTGGAATATAATTTAGTATTAAACATAAACATCAAATACAACACACCAAAGGGTAATAATAAGCCTAATAAAAGTGCTCCTAAGTAGATAATATTTGAATTTGGCGAAACAGGTATATTATTTGATAAAGCGTACTCAACAACTTTAATACTGGGCTCCGTAACGGCATAACTGACTTCAGACTCTTCTCTTTTTTGTAATAAAAATAAATACAAGGCCTCTTTTATCTGTTGATTTCGTTCTATTGCTCTTAAAATCTTTTCTTTTTCTGGTAGATTCGATACTTGAACATCAAATTTTGCTGACTGTCTTGAAAGCTTTTGCTTAGTACTTTCTAACTGATTAAGGTAGTTGCGTAATGAAAAAATAATGTTTGAACGTCCATCAGATAACACATTGTCCAATTGCTTGATAGAAGGGTTGTTTTGTCCAGCACTTAGGATAAGCTTTTTACGTTCTAGAATATTTGAATTGTAATCCAATATTAGTAAGTTTATTTCTCCATTTTCAATACCAATATTAGCAGGCAATAATTCTAGCTCACTATCATCCAAGGTAATAATTAACAAATTGGTGAGAGAAATTTGATTTTCAATAGAAAAAATATTTTCTTGAGATTTATAACTCTGCTCTAATGATATAGCTGAATTAGCCGATAAATCGACTAAATCATTATCTGCTTTATAAAGCTGCTTAGTAATTTCTATAGAATCAAGTTCAATAGAAAGATATCCATACCTTTCATTAACAAAATCGATGGTTCTTTTATGAATCAATTGACGATCATGAATACCATCGTTGTTAAACACATTAATAAGTTCATCAAGAATTATTTCTGAATAATCGGAAATCCTTGATTTAAATTCTATTTGAATTATGTCACTTTTTTTACCAACTTGTGAAACCTTAATTGATTTTTTTAAGGAAGATATAACTTTATCTACAGATGTAATATGTATTTCGTAACCTTTGTTTTTCTTATTAATAAACTTCTCACTATCAAAATTAAAGATTTCAAAAGGTAAATCGTGTTTGAAATTGTAGGAAGACACACCTTTAAAAAAATACTTTTTTGAATCATTACTATTATCAACAATATCAAAGCCTTCAGAAGTAATATTCAATCTGTAACTGGAATTTGACAAACTATCGACAGGAATTTTAAGCATAATCTCAAAAGGATAATCAATAGTCAATGATTCCATTATATCGCCAATTGAAAAAACCGAAGTATGAAGATTTTTATTTTCTACAACTTGACTAATTATTGGGCGAGATTTAATGACGGCGATTTCATTTTCTAAATTGATTGAAGAATTAGAAAATAAATCATTAACCGTAGGTAATTCTAATGTGGACTCTTTCTTGTCTAGAATTTTAATTTTGGCAGTAGCATTATAAATTTTAGGTGTGTATCTTAAATACAAGAAAGCAATTACTATAAAAAGTAAAGAAGTTGCAACAAAATATTTCCAAAAATAGAGGTATCTAAATATTACTTTTTTGAAATCAAAATTATCATCTGACTCAAAATGATTGTAATCAAAATTAGGTGATTGATTCATTTTTAATTGTTTGTTATTAATAAGGCTATACTAAGTAATAAAGTAGCAATGGAAGCAAGTGATGCTGGACTTCCTATAAAGCCAGCACTTTTAACTTTACTGAATGAAGGATTGACAATAATTACATCATTATTTCTAATAAAATAAACTGGTCTGTTCAATAGTTGAGCTTTGGTTAATTCAATATTATATATCTCACAAACACCATTTTCTTCTCTAATCAATTTAATTCCTCTTCTTTTGCCATCTATAGTTAAATCTCCAGCATATCCAAGTGCCTGAAAAATATTTAATTTTTGATCAAAATAAGAAAAAGTACCTGGGTTCCTAACTTCACCCAAGACTGTAAACTTAGAATTTAATCGTCTTACTTTAACATTTGGATTAGTCAAATGATTTCCATCTAAAAGTAAAGAAGTAATTTTGGATTCTATATCATTCTCACTCAAACCATCAACACTTATTTTACCAATAATAGGAAAATTTATCATACCAAATTCATCAACTCGATAACCCTCAAGTTGAAGTATTTCCATATTTGTAGCAGGAGCCTGATTAGAAGAAAACTTGTTGTAGGGAAGGGCAGCCTCTGGCACAATTGTTTGAACATCAATTTTTAGGATATCTCCAGGCATAATTAAATTCATATGAAGAGAGTGGTCAACTTTTGAAAAGGTATCATACTTATCTGAATCTTTTATATAAATAAGTTGATTTTTAGTAGAACAAGCTCCGAACAAAAGAACTAAAAATAGTGTTATGGTTAAATTTTTCATAATTCAAAAATAATTATATAATTTATTAATTGTAGTGTAGAATTAATTTAATTTTAGGAAATAGCAAAATATTTGATTGAGTTATTAAAAATAGAATTAATAAAATAAATACTTTTACTAGCTATTTTACTTTCTAAAAGTTAAAAATTTCTTTTAGGCAAACCATTAAACCATTTTTCATATAATTTTGAAGTTGGAAATAAAATAACCCAAACGGTTAAAAATATCAATTGCAAATCTAAACTAAAGGATTTATTTTTTTGGTACCAAAGCTCTAAACTTCCTTTGAAAGGGTAGATAGTATTTTTATAAAAATCCCATATGTCTCCTCCGTCATTTTTGACTTTTGTAATAATTTGTTCTTCATCTCTAAAAATAATAGAACCTATTCCTGAAAGACCAGGCTTTACATTATAAATTACTTTTTGTATTTTTTTAGGATATGACTCAAAGCTAACTCGCATAACAGGCCTAGGTCCTATAACACTCATATGGCCTAGAAAAATATTTAACAACTGAGGTAATTCATTTATTTTAGATTTTCTTAAAAAGCCACCCATAAAAGTTAGTCTTGGATCATTTTTTAATGTTATATGACCACCTTTCATTTTGGAACTATTTTTTACCATTGTTGCAAATTTAAAAATTTTGAAAGGTTTGTTATTTATACCTATTCTTTCCTGTAAATAAAAAACCTCCCCTTCTGATGTTAATTTAAGTAAAATTGTAATAGGTAATAAGAATGGAGACAACAATAGTAGAGCTATTGTTGAAGAAATTATATCAAAAATTCTTTTTGTTAGTAGGTACATAATATTACATTTTTTGGTCTAAATGTTTGCCAGTTTCAATATGATTGAAATTAGGTAGTATTTTATTCATTATTTTTATTATGTCTTCTTTTTTATAAGATTTTCTTTTAAAAAGTGTTTCAATTTCTTTAATAGTGACTTCTATTTCAGAAATTTTAGGTTTTAAAGAGTTAGTAATAACTCCGATAGATTCGTACAAATTGAGATTTACTTCATCTTCAGAAGTATAAAATTCTTCATATAATTTTTCACCACTTGTATCTGTTTTGAAAAAATAAACTGGATATAAAGAATTTTCTGTTAATTGTAGGGCTAATTTTTTAGCTTCAGTTTCATTTTCACAAATTTTAATGTCTTTATTTAAATAATCAAAGAAATCTTCTGTTATATTTTTAAAGTTAACTAATTGACTTTCATTCAACTTTGGAAAAAAAATATCACCACTATTACCCAATATGCAAGTTAATAAGCAAATCTCTCCGCTTTCTTCAGGCGAAACAAAAAATCGTTTGACGTCAGAAGGACAAGAAATTGGTTGTCTTTGAAGTAGTCTCTCTATATAACCTTGTAATAATGAACCATTTGAAAAAGCAACATTCGCAAATCTAGCAGTTGTAATTTTTATATCATTAGAATATGACATAATTACATTTTCCATCATTTTTTTTGATCCACCCATTACATTAACTGGATTTGCTGCCTTGTCAGTAGAAACACAAAAAAAGTGAGAAGGTTTGTTTCGCTTTAAAAAATCTAAGAATACTTTAGCATCCAAAACATTGTTTTTAATCATAGCTTCTATAGAAAACGAATCTTTTTCACTTCTAACATGTTTGTGAGCTGCAAAATTAGCTACAATATCAAAAGTTCCATGACGATCAAACATCTTGAAAAAGATGTCAGAATTAAATGACATTGGATATGTCAAATAAGTCTCAGGAACTAGTATGTTCAAATCACTTCGCAAAGTTCTTGTTAGCTCCGTTAAACCATTCTCATTAGTGTCTACAACAATTAGTTCAGAAGGATTATACCTCAGTGCTGCTTTAATAAATGAGGATCCTATGCTACCTGCTCCACCAATTACTAGAATAGATTTCCCCTTAATTTCTTCTAATAATTTTTCTTTATTTTTTATTAAATCATTTTCAAAAAAGCTGCTTTCTCTTTTTGTTACATAATTCTTAATAAACTCGGAAATGTTTGGCAATACCATTATTTATAAAATTTTTTAATTTCTGAAAGAACTTTTATTTGATTTTGAATTGTTAGATTAGATGATGATGGGATACTTATACATTCATTAAAAATTTTATTTGAAATATCATGATTATTTATATATTTCAAATCTTTGTACATCGGAAGTTTATTCATTGGCGTCCAAAATGGCCTGCACTGAATTTTCTTATCGTTAAGATGATATAACAATTCTCGCATTTTTTTGGTTCGAAATGTAAATAACCAGCAATTAGGATCAGAGCTTTGGTCATTTTCTTGAAATTTAATGTCTCCTATCCCATCTAATTCTCTTCTGTAAAGTGCATCAATTTCTTTTTTTCTTTTCAAAATAGTTTCAAAGTTCTCCATTTGTGCAACTCCAATAGCAGCAAGAACATTCACTAAGCGGTAATTGTATCCTACTTCATCATGAAAATAATTTAGAGGATCTGATTTTGCAGTTGTAGTTATATGCTTGGCTCTAGAAGCAATTTCTTTATCATTAGTCAAAATCATACCTCCACCACCGGTAGATATTATTTTATTACCGTTAAAGCTTAAAACACCAGTTAATCCAAAAGTACCTGCATGCATTTTGTTTTTAAAACTGCCTAGTGCCTCTGTACTGTCCTCAATTAGAGGGATTCCATAAGTGGTACTGATTTCTACTAATTCATCAATATCTATAAATCTACCTAAAACATAAACTGGCATGATGGCTCCAATTCTTTTTCCTGAGGTGATTTCTGTAGTTGTAGGTTTGCCGGATACAACTTTAGTAAAAGTATTATTTTCTAACCAACTATGAAGTAAATCGACATCCATTTGCCAAGAATCTTCACAAATATCTATTAAAGTAATTTCAGCTCCAGAATATGAAATTGCATTAAGACTAGCTACAAATGTTAAATTAGGTGCTATGACTATGTCATCAGAAGAAACACCTGCAAGGTTTAATGAAACTTGGAGTCCAGCCGTTCCATTCATACATGCTATAGCATATTTTGCGCCTGTATAATTTTTAATAGCCTCCTCAAATTTATTAACATATAAACCAGCTGAAGATATCCAACCCGTATCTAGACAATCTTTTACGTATTGCCATTCATTTCCATTTATATTTGGTACTGATAATGGTATCATATTATTTTTCTTTAGCAGGATTACCAACAAAGGTGGTATTAGAATTAATATCATTTAAAACTACAGATCCAGCTCCGATAGTTACATTGTCACCAATTTTTACATCCTGTTTAACTACTGCATTAGCTCCTATCATACACCCACTTCCAATTTTGACATTTCCGCATAAAACAGCTCCAGGAGCAATGTGGGTAAATTTACCAATTAAACATTCATGTTCAATAATTGCACCAGTATTAATTATGCAGCCGACACCAATTTTGACTTGTGGATTAATTATTACACTTGCGCATATTAAAGTTTGTTCTTCAATCAATGAAGATTTTGAAATTGTAGAACTTGGATGGATTAAGGTTGTATTTAATAAAAAATCATTTTTATACAATTTCTCGTAGATGCTTCTTCGAATAGTATTATCTCCTATTGATATAAATACTTTATTTTTTGAATTGATAGTATCCTCATGACCAAAATACTTTAAGTTATATGGGTTACTTGATTTCTCCAAAATATCACAATAACCATTCACTGAAAATCCGCAACTTAATGCAACCTCAATACAACCATAAGAATGGCCTGAATAACCAATGAATATAATATTATTATTAGTCATTTATAATATTAATTATTTCACAAATATACTTTTTTGAAAGTTCTTTTCTATCAAAATTTTCTTTTGCATAACAATACCCATTTAATCCCATTAGTTTTAAATCACTTTTATCAATAGCATTCATTTCTTTCGATTTTTCTGCAATAGATAATGAATTTTCTGGTTCTGCAAAAATACCGCATTTAGCTGTTTCAACTAATTCTCTAGAAACACCATCAATAACCATTAAAATCGGCTTTTTGCAAGACATATAATCAAAAGTTTTGTTAGAGTAAATTGTTTTAAATGTATCGACATTTTTAAGAACTGATGCACCAACATCTGATGCTAAAATAAATTTAAAAATTTCTGACTTAGGAACAGGTTCTCTAAAAATCACATTAGTCAAATTTCTTTTTATTACCTCTTTTTGAAGAAAATCTTTTCTCATTCCTGAACCTATTAATTGAAAAATTATGTTAGTATCTTTTAATTTTTCAGCTGCATCAATTAATTGAATTAAATGATTTGCGATTCCGTGTGCACCTACATAAGTAATCACAAATTTATTTTCAAAGCCTAATTCTTTTTTAAAATCTAGCGCATTAAAGGAAGAGTCTTTTTGTATTTTTTCAGCAAGTGAAAAGTCAGCAGCATTTGGAATTAATATTACTTTTTCTTTAGGAACATTCTTAATATTTATTAGTTTTTCTTTAAAAGCTGGTGTTAGGACGTTAATCAATTTTGCTTTTTTGTATACATATCTTTCAAACCAAAAGGCAAATTTTATAATTAATTTGTTATTAAAAACACCAGTATCAATAGCTGACTCAGGCCATAAATCGCGTATTTCAAATACGAAAGGAAGTCTTTTTATTTTTGAGAGCACAATTGCGGTAATTCCAACAAATAAAGGAGGTGAAGTCACTAAAATTACATCATAACTACTCTTTGCTTTAAACAAACCTGCATAAATACTTGAAAACACAAACGAAAAATACGCTAATAATCTCCCTAAGAAATCAGTATTATAACTTTCAGATACATGACAACGAATTACATCTACATTCTTATAAAAACTTGGCTCTTCTAATATATATTTACCCTTATATCTATCTTCTTTCTTTCCTGTTGCATAATGTACCATGCCAGCAAGAACTGTTATTTTATTTCCTTCTTGAGCCCAAACATTAGTCATTTCATTAAAACGCGAACCTCCCCCATCACTTTTTTCCAAAAAATACTGATGAATTAATAATATTCTCATTAAAAATTTAAGTTTGATTCTATAATTTGAGGTTTACCTGATTTAGTTGGTGGAATAATAAAAACTTCTTTCCAAATTATATTTAATTTTTCATTAGCATTGTCACACATTTCTTTTTCTAATAAATCTAAAGTTTTTAAATCAAAATTATTATTTTTTATATACTCAATTTTAAACTTATCAAAAGAAGATTGAACTACTCTAAATTGCTTTATTGACTCTTCAAACTCAAATATTACTGTAAAAAAATGAACTATTAAAAATTTTCCTTTAGGTGAAAATACTATATCAGTATCTCTTCCTATAATTTTTTCAAGTAAAGGGAAATTAAATTTTCTAGACTTCGGGTAATCCTCTTTTTTTAATTTAATAGCTAAATCTCCTGGCTTGTATCGTATTAATGGCATTGCTCTCGAATCTAGTCTTGTTACAACAACATGACCAAGATCTCCATCTTTAACCTCATTATTGTTTTCATCTAAAATTTCAATAAATACGTGAGGACTCATTATATAATAATAAGATAAATCTGCTTGTGAAGCCATCATTAGGCCTTCAGAACAAGCATATGTATCTAAAATTTCACTACCAAAAACATCCTTAAATAATTTTCTATAATGAGGAAAGACTTTATCTCCCCAAGAAATAGCATGTCTAAAATTAATATCTTTGATATTATTATCTTTTGCAATTTTAGCATATGCATATAGAGATGATGCATATCCTCCCATATAAAAATTTTTCTTTTTTCTAAATTTTTGAATAATGTCTAAAGTTTCTGACTCGCTTAAATCAAATGCACTATAATAATGAGTTTTTAGAAAAAAATCTTTGCATTTTTTAAGCCATCCTCTTTTTAGAGTCATGCCAGTTTGTAGAATGGGAGATCCCATTTTCCAACCTGACCATTCCCACCATAATATTTGAATTGCTCGATTTAATGATTGTTCTTTTTCATTCATATAAAAAGTTCCTTGTTCTCCTGAGGAACCACTCGTTGATTTTTTAATAAGAGAATTTTCATTTGGATTGATTAATTTATCCAAATTTTGTTTAATGATACTCTTATCCATCACTGGAAATTTTTTTATCCAATGTTCAGGTTTAAGATTTTCATATCTCTTAAACTCTTTATAAAAAGGAATGTTTTTTGTAGAATAATTAAGTACTTCTTTTAGATTATCTGATTGTAATTCATTGATTTCTATCTCAGACATTTTACATACATTCCTCCAATATTTTAATTGTTTGAATACATCAGATCTATTAACTAAATCTCCAAGAGGTAAAACAAACCTTTCTAAAAAATTATTGTAACTCATTTATTTAAAATAATAAATTATTAAACTTAGATAGTAAAGTTGATTTCTTTGTTAAAAATATTATCCCACTTTTTCAAGACATTTTTTTGATCATATTTCAATGAGTATTCTCTTGCGTTCATTGAATACTCAGTGTTTTGATTTTTAATTAAAAATATTATCTCTTTTATGAATTTTTTTTCATTTTGTGGAGGAACTAATATTCCATTTTTTCCATTAATAATGTTTGGTATTCCTCCAACATTAGTGCTAATTACAATCATGCCTAATGCCATAGCTTCAATTACACTAACTGGAGTATTGTCAACATTTGTGGTGTTAATAAAAATATCATTAGTTTTTGATAACTTAATCCATTCATCTTTAGTTTTTAATCCAACAGCTGATATGTGTTTTTCTAATGAGAAATGTTTAATATAGTCCATGCACTCATCAAAAGATGAATCTTTAAAAGGACCAACCATTGTTAAACTAGTTTTTATATATCCTTCATCAATCAACCCTTTTACTATCTTCAAAGCTAATAATGGGTTATAAATATTTTGAAAGGATCTTACCCATAACAAATTACATTTAATAACTTTACGTTCCTTGAATGGATACTTAGATATATTTATAACATTTGGAATTGTAATACAGTCATAGCCATATCTCATGAAATTATTTTCATGAAAAGTCGAAGGCGATACGTTTATATAAGAATTAGAGAAAATAAAATTAGATAATTTTGAATTATTCTTTAGTCTTAACTCTAGATTACCTCCGTGTAAAAATGGAATATATTGAATTCTGAAAAACTGACTTAATGCACTAATTATTAAAGCATAATAAAATGACCATCCTGAATAAGTATCAATAATAATAAACGATATGTTCGATTTATTCTTTATTAGAGTGAATATCATATCAAGCATTCTAATTAAAATATTTTTTTTATTAGATGAATATATGACATTATAATTTTTTTCTAATATTGGCCCTAAAACTTCAATTGGTTGAGGGGTTGTACCATGCTTACTTAACTGGCTGCCAATATACAGTAACGTTTTATCCTTCATTTATGTTAATTCTTATTTTAAAAAATGATGGTTTTAATGATCAACAAATAAACTAATTTAGTGTAAATAAAATAATTAAATCTGTAGAATACTTTGACAATATTTTTGTCATATTTTTTTAAAAAAAGCGCTAGAAACATTACATGATAAGTTCTTAAAAATTCATTTTCAAAACCTTATGCCAATTAAATTATTAAGAATAACTAATTTAAGCAATTTTCTGATTTAGAATAAACGACTTTTGATTAAGACGAAAAAGTTTATCAAATAAAAAAATTTATAGACACCTAAATAAAAAATTATCTTACTATTCTCATTTTACTTGAATTATATGCTAAACTAATTGTTACAAATGTAATTGTTGTAGGGTAACTAGAAATAACGTATAAATATATTGTTAGACCGACTAATGAAATTAGAGGTGCGTCAATAATAGATAATTGATTTTTTAATAATCTTTTAAAAAAAATCCTAAGAGGAAAAAAAAGTGCTAAAATGAAAATCAATAAACCTACAAAACCATTTTCGGCTAGAATTTGAATATAACTGTTATGAGGTGATCTATTATTTAAAGATTCACTTGATGAAAGCTTATAGCCAAGTCTATCATATTTTCTATTATTTGCTAAGAACATGCTAAGTTCAACATTATAATTTCTAAATCTATTAAAGCCTATACCAAAAATTGGATGTTCATTAGCAATCATCATTCCTTTTTTTACCATGACTTCCCTTATTAACCAAGACTTATCATTACTTGCAACTCCATTGCCTTCTTTCCTTATAAGTTCAGCTATCCTAGGTGAGATATTCTCAATTGGTTTAGCTAAAGAGTCTAAATATTTGTTATTATCGTCATTGTAAACTATTACAAAACTTATTAACAGGAAAAAAAAACAATTTTTATAAAATCTAGAATGTTTTGGGTAAACAATTAAAAAAAGAAGAAATGTTAGGATCAATAAAATAATAGAACCTGCTCTTCCATTTGATAAAAGCATTATAATTAAATATAATAAAATAACCAATATTGTAGTTGCTTTACTTTTTTTATGTAATATGTATATTATAGCTATTGGAATAATATTTATTAATTGATAAACCAATACATTTCTACCTTTTATTACAGGAAATTGAATTATAGGATTGCTAAATTCTGGCAGTCCAGGTATAAAGTAAAATAGTATTAAAAAAATACTGCCAAAAAAGTAATATTTACTAAATAAAAGTAAATTGATCCTATTTCTATTTGATACTATAAAAATTGCAACGACAATCCAATATAAATAATTAAATAGAATTAAAAAATCAGAAATAAATTGATCTTGAATTAAATTAAAAGGTTTTTTTATTATTGTTGTTAGTATTCCTAAAATTAGAAACGACCAAAAAAGTTTTTGATAATTTGTAATAGATTTAATAGGGTTTATGTTTCTTTTTAACATTGAACCAAGTAAAAATAAAAAAACATAAAATGATAAATTTACTCCAATTTTTACAGGTGGCCACGCAATTAAAAACGCAAAAATATTTAGTAAGTACTGTTCCCTTTTATTAAATATATTTTTCATTTTAAACGTAAAATTATTAGCATTCATAACTATATTGAATTTAAATTTTCAATAATTTTTGGTGTTTGTTTTTCTAGAGTTATATTTTGCGCATAATTAAATGCATTTTTAATCAGTAATCTTCTTAATTTATTATTATTTAACATTCTAATTATTGCTTCATATAATTCAATCGTTTGTTTAGACTCGATTAGAATTGCATGCTCATCGTTGTTTAAAAAAAAAGGAATTGAACCAACATTTGTAGAAATAACGGGTAGACAATTGGCCATAGCTTCCCATATTGTCCTTGGGAAACCTTCATGGTATGAAGGTAAGACGTAAATATCAGCCATTTTATACATTTTATTTAATTCTGGACCAGCTTCTTTTTTTCCATGTAAAACAATTTTATCTTTAATCCCAAGTGCTTCTGATCTAGATTTAATATAATTTTCAACAGGAGTCAGAATATTATCTTCCCAACCCACAATATTTAGCACAAAATCTAAATTATCATCTGATAGTAATTTACAAGCGGAAAGTAATTCAGAAAAGCCTTTTGCCATATCTAATCTTCCGGTATATAGTAATTGAATTATTGGTTTTTCACAAGTGTCTTTTCGATAAAAAAAATCTTTCTCAAATAATGTTGTTGTTTTTACCTCAACCAGCCTCAAACATTTATCCTTGTACTTTTGATAAAGTAATTTACTATTGACAAAAGTTAAACAATTTTTAATCGCATTGTTTTGTTGTTTTTCATTAACCTTTGTAAAAATCCAACTAACCAATTTTTTAAAAAGATTAACTTTTAAATATTTTTGACCTATTAAATAATCTCCCACAACTAAATAACTTATTTTAGTTTTAGTATTAAAACAACTATAAAAATATGGAGCAAGAGGACTTGGTGATCTTACTAATATTATATCACAAAGAGAAGCTTCAACTTTGAATTTTTTCAATAATGATTTACCCCAAATACTTCTATGAATGAAGCTCTTCTTTTTACCTAAATTAATCCAAACTATATTTTTAGATTTTAGAATATAAGAATTGCCAATTTCATTTGAATGAGTATTTTCATGAGCAAACATGTATAATTCCTCTACATTTTTGGCAATTTCATCTATAAAGACTCCCAAATATGCGGGTATTAAAAAATTCTTTCTATTTTGTTTAATAATAGGTACATGATAATAAAACCCTAATTTCATTTAATTTTTTTTATGTATTGTTTCTTAAATCAAGATCACTTAACAACTGCCAATTTGCATTTCTTTTGAAATCAAAACTAAATTTCATTGCTAATACCCAACCTTTGATATACCCACTAATAATATCTCTTTGGATAGGACTTGGATTCAAACAGTAATTTATCAATGCTCCTGATATTCTTCCAATTGCATAATGATGAAAACGAAGAACACCTCTGACCCAATGTTTATTATTGAGTCTATAATATTCACAGGCGAGATATAACCTACTATACATTACTCTTTTGGAATAATTTGAATAATTAATAGCATATGAACTATCTGAATAATCATTATGAATGAAATATAAATTTGGGGGTGCTTTGATTAAACCATTTAAACTTATAGTATAACCTAATATTCCATCTTCACCTTTACCTAACTTTTGTTCATACAAGTCAAATAATTGCATGTTAAAATTAGAATACATATTTTTACGTCTAACAGCAAAAGCACCTCCACTCAAAAATTTCACATAACGGTTCGAGACTCTTTGACCCCTAATGCCACAAAATAAATATTGATTCTTTTTTGCAATTGGGTGACCGGTGATAAAACCAATAATTTTTTTGTATTTATTTTTTACAAAACCTTTTGGTTGATTCTTAAGAAAATTATTAATATTCTTAAATGATAAGTTAACACCAATAACATTTTTATCTTTAAATATTTTAATTAAGTCTTCAAATAAAGAATTATCTATCAATTCCATATCATCATCTAAAAATAGCAGATATTTCGAATTTGATATTTTATAACCCAAATAGCGCTGATATGGTTGATTTTTATGCTGTGTGACAAAATGGATTAACTTTTCAGATTTAAACTTTTCAACATGTTGATTATCTGTAGAATCAACTATAATTATTCTATGAATAAACTCACCTCCAATATTTAAAAGATTTAAAGCTAAAATTTTAGCTTTTTCAAATCTATTATATGTTGCTATTATAATGTCTATCAAAATTTTATAATTTTTCTATTGAAGAAAAAATTTCTTTAGAAAAAACAGACCAAGAAAAATTATTCATTGTGTATGTTCTATTATCAAATTCCATATTGAAGGCTTTTTCAATTTTAATTTTTATTAAATTAACAGATAAATCAGATAACTCAATAATTAATCCATTTTTTCCATCATTTATTACATCTTGTGCAAACCCAGTATTTGTTACAACTGGAATTAAGTCAGACATCATTGCTTCAATTAAAGGTATAGGACCACCCTCCAAACTTGACAGGCTTAAATAAACACTGGCTTGAGCATAGTATTGTGGATATTCTGAGTAAGGAAGTTCTAGATATCTCAAATTTTGACAAGCTTTTAAATGCTTAAAACGATTGTATTTATTCCAATTTTTACCCAACAATATAAAATTAATATCCTTACTATGTTCAATTAGTTCATGAAGAATTTCAGGATTCTTTCGTTTATAAAATGCAGAGCTTATGATTACCGTTCTTGACTTTTTGTTACTTTTAAAAAAAATGTTTTCATCTGCTCCTCCAATTGATACTTGAATTTTATTTTTATTTAAGCGGTAATCTATAAGTTTATCTTTCCATAATGTGCAAGTTGAAAAAATAATCCCCGCTCTTTTAAGACTATATATTAATGATTTGTGTTTGAAATTAATATTATTATTAGGATGAGTAAACCAAATTAAACACTTATTTGGATTAATATATTTATTACCAAATGCTAAAAAATAGTGATACAATTGATAATGAACAAAAAAATAAAAATCAGCATCTTCTAATTCATTTAAGTCATAAGACTTAATGAATGAATAATTTTTTGGCAAATACTTTATAATCTCGTTTATAATTCCCTCTAAAATCCAACCTTTGTATTCACATATAACAAAGTTGATTTTTACATTTTTAGTGATCTTTTTTTCTTTACTTTCTTTTTTTGTCTTTCTTAGAAAAATTTTCTGGAGAAAAATTTTAAACCTGTAAAAAATATAGACTCTAAGAACAAATATTCTGTAATAATTTATAATTTTCATATTATTAAATTAAAATTTTTTATTGAAATGAAAAGATCAAATAGATTTTAATGTATTTTTTGTTTTATAAGTACAATCCAAAGCCTTGTTAATTCCTGATTTCAATTTAATTTGTGAATTCTAAAAAATGAATTTGACTATTTTTCATACTTGGTGAAATAATAATTTCAGAATTATAATAAAAATCACCATAATTAATTCCTTTTTTACTTACAACGCTTGATACAACTTGTTTGTTTTCAATGTCAATTTTTTTGATGGAGCTATTAAAATCTGAAATAACTATAAACTCATCATCAATATAAAGCCCATCGCAAAATCCAAAATCTGTCAAAAAAGATTCAAAAACTATTTGTTTATTATTTAAGTTGCTTCGATAAATATGGCCATTTGTACTCTCTTGAAATGTTCCAACATATATAAAATTGTCATGTATATATAGTCCATTAGGTTTTTTTATGCTGAGGAAAGATATTTTTTCTTCATTAACTAAAAATAGCTTATTGGCATGAAAATCAGAAATAAATATTCTCCCGTTATCATCTACAACAATATCATTAAGTGATTCGGCATTCTCAAAAACAAAAATATTTTCTCTTCCTTTTTTAAGTAAATCATAAATTATTAAACGATTAATATCAGTTATATAAATTAATCCGTCTTTTACATAAATTCCCTTAGGTGCATTTAAATTTAAAATTAGTTTTTCATTTATAAATTCACCATTAATATTTAATTGTGAAATAAAACCATCTCCATTCATTTCTAGTGTGCCTCCATTTACATTAGAAATGAATAATGTTTCAGTTTCCTTATCATAAAAAACACATTCAGGATTCTTGATGACATCAGAAATAACCTTTTTTAATTTTATTCCATCATATTTGGTCTTTTCACATCCTATTAAAGTTATCAATGAAAGACAAACAAGTAATATTTTAATCTTATTCATTATTTAAGTTTTTAATGTATTCAACAACATATCTAAGATCTGCATCATTCAGATCTATTGGCGGCATAACTCCATTATATACTATGCCATTTACAATAATTTCGCCATTAATTCCTCTTTTGATAATTGAGTATAATTCTTCATCAGTACTTTCTTTTACATAATCAGTGTTTGCTAATGGGGGGAAATATTCTCCAATACCAATACCTCCAGATCCATGGCATGAAGCACACTTTAGATCATACACGGCTTTACCCTTATCTAAAGAAGAAATTACACTGATATTAGTGTTTTCATCTTTAATCACAATTGAATTATATCTTGTATTATTATTGCAACTAACAAAACAAAACAAAACAAATATTAAATCTATCTTAAAAATTCTAATGCTCATTTTTTAAATTATTAATTATGTAAACTTCTGTTTTTGAGAGATAGAATCCTGAGCAAATATTCTCATTATTTTTTAAATCATTATAAGTGTATCTTAAAAATTCATTAAAATTTTTAAATTTATTTAGGTTCATATTATCATTCATTGGTGGCATAAACTGTTTAATATTTTTCACAGCATTTTTATTAAATAAAAATTTAATATTTTTTGTGCTAAATGATATGGAATTATGGTTTTGAGTATCGTTTTTTTCATCAAAAACATACAAATTCTTAACTTTATTCTTAGTATTTGAATTTGAAAATAAATAAAACCATCTTGAAAATAAAATCACAATGGTAAATAAGAGTGACATAATAAGGAATTTTTTTCTTTTCATTTTTTAAGAATTTATTTTTCTTTTTATATAATCCCCTAATTTTAATGATAAAGCTACAATTGTTAAAGTTGGATTAGCCAAACCTGAAGTAGAAAAAACAGAGCCTCCAACAACGTAAAGATTATTAAATCCAAAAACTTTTAAATTTTTATCTACAACTCCATTAAAAGATGTGTCAGACATTCTAGTGCCTCCTAAATGATGAGCTCCTGACCATAATTGCTCGGGTATTTCATTTACATCAAAATTATTTTTTAAAAAACCTAAATTAGTTTTATTTAAGTCAAAATTTAGAAACTGATTAAATTTTTTAATACTATAAAGATCAATATTATTCATCGTCCAATTAACATCAGCTTTAAATAATCCAAATTGATCCTTTACGTTTGATAAAGAAATAAAACTATTAAAGTCTGGCACTTGTTCTGCCCTTAAAAGTAAAGTTCTACACCCTAAAGCTGAATAATCTAATTTTCTTGAAGATTTTAAAATACTATAGTAAGATAAATCAAGATTTGTAGGAAAATATTCAGACTCTAAAGTAACACCCATATTTGGTAATTTTAGTTTTTGTTGAGCTTTTTCATCTAAGGAAATAAAACTTTGATTCGATCTGTTTTCTTTATAAACTATACTGGGGTCTAACCTTTTTTTTCCTAGTTTAACTTGTACTTTTTTATAAAATTTTCTTGAATCTTTAATTACAGATGTAAGAAAAGACTCATTAATAGTTGTCAAATATGATGTCAAATTAAAGTTATTAGAATAAAAAAATTCTCCAGTTTTCCAGATTGCATGACCCATGAAATATCTTCCAATATTAACTTTGTTAAAAGAACGATGTAAATTTTCATTTAAAAGAATTCTAGTATTTTCTACTCCACCTGTAGCTAAAATTACTTCTCTACATAGAATGCTAAATTCATTTTTTTTATAGTCTGAACAAATTATTCCAGAAATATTTTCAAAAGAGTCTGTATATTTTAATCTTTTGAAATTACAGTTTAAAACGACAGTTATATTTTCTGAAACACTAAGTAAATTCTTATATTTTTTGCCCATTCTAGTTGGTGGACTAAATGTAAATTCACGTTTTCTAAAAAAATCTCCAATTCGATTTAAATCATTTAGTTCAGCTTCATAATCTAAAAAATTAAGGTCTAAAATATTTTCAGCTTTTTTATAATACACTGTCAAATCCTTTAGTCCAATTGGCCATCCACTGTGTGGAATCCAACTTCTTTTTTTAAAGTCAATTTGATCAAATCTCCTACATCTTCCAGTCCAATGATTAGTTGTCCCTCCAAAATATCTTAATCTGTCTGATATTAATCTTTTATTAACAATTTGTTTTTGACCAAAAATTTCATTTGTCCAATTTCCATCATATCTTTTTTGAGATTCATACGAATAATTTTCTCCTCCAGCTTCAATTAAACAAACACTAAATTTTTCACCATTCAAATGTTGAGCAATTGCAATACCTGCTGCACCACCACCAATTATACAAAGATCAAATTTTTCAAAAAATACATTTGGATTTTCCACATTATTTAAATCAATAATCATAATATTTTAAAGAATTTATTTAACTACGTTTTTTTTAAGATTATCTATTATTAAAGGAATTGCCTTAATATTTTTCTTGGTGTTTTTTTTAATTGGGAATTGAGCAATTTGTATTTCATTTAATAAAGTAGAAATATTTTGACAATGCTTGACTTTTTTTTCTTTTAATAAAGGTTTGTAAAAGCCTGCCTCAAAAAATTGTCTAATACGACTATCCAACTTATTTTGACTATTAAATTCTATATTTAGAACCGGTTTATTTAACGCTAAAAATTCTAATGTTACAGTTGATGGAACGCTAATATTAAGAGCTGAGAAGTGAATAAGATCTAACCATTCATTTTCGCCTTCTTTGGATTGAATAATCATATCTTTAGTTTCATCATATGAACAATAATGATTTGCAATGATTAGATTTTCTGGTAAATCAAGATCCTTAAATTCAGCTAGTTTATGAGTAGGATTTTTTCGAACAATTATTGTGTATTGTTCTTTTGTATATTTGCTTAGTAATTCATTAGCTACAAATTGGATAGTGTCAATTTCATCTTTAACCAAACCTACTGGCATCATAGTATACAATAGCCATTTAGAATTTATTGGCAATCCATATTTCTCAGCATAGAACTTTCTACTTCGCAAGGGCTTTGCATCTAATAGAACATCAAAAGTCGGATTACCTGAAATTACAAAATTTGATTTTTTTAAATAAGGCATATGGTATTTAAAATCCTTTATCATTTGTTCAGACCAAACAAAAATAGTTGACAATGATGTAAAAGGAATAAAGTTATTTATAAACAAGTCTTTCCAGCTATTGGTTAAGTAGTGCACTTCTTTATTCATCTTAATACCAGTGGCAGCAAAAGCCTTTGAAAAGTAAGAGTTATAACCTGTAAGAAAAAGTAAATCTATATTTCTTTCTATAATCTTATTCTGAATTATTTTGGAAGTATATACTTTTTGCACATACTTGATAGTAAGATTTTCAAAAATAAATTTTGCTATTGAATTGCCCAAAATAGCTGTTTTAAAACTTTTTTTTCTTACTAAACTGTGGTTATGAAAACCACCAAGGCTTTTATTAGCTATCCAATTTCTTCGGATAATTTGATTGAATTTTTCTAGTGAAGAAATATGATTCATAAAATCTTTTTCATCGAAATAAACCAATGGAAATCCTGTAGAAGTAAAGTAATTGTGGAATTCACTATTTCCTTTATTAATAGCAAACCAAACAATTTCAAAGTTTTTACTAAGCTCAATAACAAAACCACTATGAATATATTTTTTAACTTCATGAAAACCGAACTCAAGTAATATGGCAATACTAGGTTTTTTCACTTTTTACTTTATTAAAAAATAGAAAGTTTTTAATTTCTTCCAACTTTTCATGACAGTTACAACGCCAACAAGAATAGAACTAATAAGCAGAACATAAGGAAATAGATAGATGATGTTTGCAAAATATAATGAAAAAATAATTATTGTTAAAATGATTGGAAAGAATACAAAATTTGAAGAAAAATTAACTTCGTGATCAAAAAAATAATTTTTCGTTTGAAAGCTAAAAAAGATAACTCCAAAAAAAAGACAAGCGATTATCGAGCTAATTGGTAAAGAATTTATTCCTAATAATTTTATAGTAATAATGATAAAAATAATTCTAACACCTGCTTCGATTAATCTCATTATCGCAAGGCTTTTAATCTTGTAAAGAGATGGAATTAAAATTAATCTTGAGCTTAAAGTATGGGTTTCTAAAAGAATCCAAAACCCAAAAAGTACACTAAATTCTATTGAAAGGAAGAAACTATCACCCACCCAGATTGATACAAATAATTCATTAATTAACATACCAATAGATATGCTAAATGATAATAGAGTAAAGTAGATTGGAGTTATTATATTATATAAAGTATAGATTTTATCAAATTCATTTCCACCGTATAATTGAGCAACATAAGGTCTAATATTACTTAATAACATTTGAAATAATTTTTGAGTGAGCAAAAAGATTTTTACTGTAATATAAAAAAATGCTACTTTTTCAAATCCAAAATCAATAGAAATAATATAGCTATCAATCTTAACTAATAGTAATGAAGCAATACTACCTAATGAGAAATAAATACCCATTGAGAACAAGCTTTTGAGTTCTTCTTTATCAAAATAGGTAAGTTTTATCTGAATTTTGGGAAATAAACTATCAACACGATATTTACTTCTAACAATTAATAATATTGATGTAAGGACACTAATAACAGCTAGCCCTAAAACTCCAATATAAGGCACAAGCAATAGAATTAAAGTATAATTAAAAATATTATTAACAAGTTTAATTTTATTATCTAAATGAACTTTTTTACTTGAAATTATTAGTGCAGAATATAAATTTTTAAATACAGAGAGAGCTGCTGATACTGAAAAAAGTATGATAATAATTTCAGCATGCTGTATTGGATTTTCATTAATATTTGAATACAGGAGAAAATAAAAAAAAGGAAAGATAAATGCCGCAACAAAAATCTGGAAGAAAAAAGAAGCATTAAAAGTTTTATTCAAACCATCATCATTTTTATTTGCTATCAAATGTCCTGATTTTGATTCGACTACTTTGTTGGTTCCTAATTCCATAAAACTAACCCATGCCAAAAAGTCAACACATAAAATATAAAAGCCATACTCCTCTTTAGAAATGAATTGCAACATATAAGGAGTTAGAAAAATAGCAACAACATTATTTATAAAAAATAGCAAGTATCCAGATGATATAGACTTGCTTAAATCACTTTTAAAAATTTTATTTGATTTAATTTTCAAATTAATTATTATGAATGGACCTTATACTTATGATGTTCTTGATGATGAATTTGTTTTATTTTTGAGCCACTTAACACTTCCGCTTTACGAACATCTTTAATGAATTTTTTAAAAGAATCCTCTAAAAGGTCTAAAGCAACTCCGTCAAAATGAACCCAATCAACATTTCCTAATTTAACGTGCTTTTCAATCATTTTTGCACCTGCCGAAACAGCTAACATACTTCCTAAATTACCAACATCATGACTAGAATAACCAGGAATTAATTCTGGAATATTTTTTATAACTGACAACTCTTCATAATGACGAATTACACTAATTTGACAAGATTCTGGAGGAGCTGGATAACTTGATGTACATTGTAACAAAAATAAATTTCTTCCGGGCAAAAAAGTATTTAATACAAATGATTCATAATCTTTGTCAGTAAAACCTGTTGATACAACTATATCACCATTAAATTCTTTAGCAACTCGCTTTATATAGTTTTTATGATTTGAAATTGTTGATGGTATTTTCAACAAAACAGGATTAAACTTTTTAATATATTTTAATGATGGATAATCTAAAACTGAGGCAAACCAAATAATTTCATGAGTATTACACTCTTCGATTAATACGTTAAATAAATAATCTGTTAATTCTACCCCAGATCGATAATCCTCTAAAGTATTTCCAAATGGTGAAGTATAAGGAGATTTCAATTCTTCACTTGAATAAAAAGTACTTACATCACGTTTTTGTACTTTTATCATGTCAGCACCAGCCTTTTTTGCCAATCTAATCATTTTCCGCAATCTTTCTTCATTTCCTAAATGATTATTAGTCAATTCGGCTACGGTAATGACATAAGACTCATTCTTAACTCTCTTGATTAAATCATTATATGCAGTCTTCATATCAAAAGTAGTGATTGGTGGGGATTCTAAATTTGAAAACTCTCTATTATATTGTTGTATGTTAATATCGCTGATGTTTAGATTACCAACATGTATTATTTTTTGGCTTCCTTTTTCATTAATATATCTTTTTATAAGCTTGAAATATGCTTTCTGAGTTGAGAACAAAACATTTTTATATTCTAGCTCGTGACCTGAATAATTATTAATTGCATCTTTATTTGTAGTCTTAAAATCAAAACCTAATAAATAAATTGTAAAGTTTTTATTTTTAATTTGAGATATTAAATATGATACTTTTAATGCAGAAAGTAAGAGAAAATCTGAAAGACAGAAATCTCTTTTGTAAAAATCAGTTATTAATCTATCAAAACTTTCAAAAGAAATATTATTGAAATCAACAAAATAAAATTTTTCAGGCGGATAACTTAATCCATCAATTACATTCTCAATTGTAACGTAGTGAGAGGCTTTATAACCATTTTCTTCAAGAGATTTTGTTACCCATCGATTATGAAATAAGCATATATGTCCATTGAAAATCTTTTCAGAATCATTCAAATTAATAATAAAACTATTTTCGAAAGTAGTAGGATGAATTGAATTAACTGAATCCCCCTTTCCGAGAATAATTATACGATCAAACGTTTCTGACGCTAAAACGATATTTTTTAGTTGGTTGAAGAAATTCTCCATTATATTTTTTATTTTCTACTTCTATTATTAAATTATTTTCTAATGCTAAGTTTAGTCCGGGTAATATGTCCCAAGAGTGAGCACCTTTTGGATTAAAAAACTTATTGTATGATCCTTTTACTACTTGAGTCATATTATACATACAACATCCAATTATTCTATACTCAAATCCTTCCTCAATATTTAGCAATTCTGACTTAGTTAAAGAAGAAGACAATCCATGTATTCTTGATTTAAATTGTTGTATTTTTTCTCCTGTGAAAATGTATTCTCCTAGTTCCGGCAAACCTAACATTGATTCATAATGCTTTCCATTACGATAAACAGAAATACCTACTCCCCATTCTTTAAGGCCGGAGACAAAGTTTTCAGTACCATCAATTGGATCTACAGTTATTACATATTCGGATAAAGATAAGTCAATTGAATTAATTCTTGAACTTTCTTCGGAAACTAACTGGACTGAAGAATAGTTGTGTTTTACAAAATCAGTTATTAATTTATTCATATATAAGTCTCCGTCAGAAACATAACTTTTATCTGATTTTAATTTCTTTTGACTTCTTTTAGAAATAACTGCATTCAGTTCTTGCTCAATAATAGGGCGAATATTTTTAAGTATTTTCATTTATAAGTTTTTGATTATTATTTAAAATATTTTCAACGATAATAAAATCTAATTTATCATCAATGTCTAAACCACAAAGTTTATTTGTAATAATGCCAGCAATTTTATTCCCAAGAAAATTATCAGAAATATTTTTTTCATTTGATCTAAAAACATCTGTTGAAAAAACTTTGTATTTACCTATTATATCTTGACGTCGGACCATAGATTTTCCATCATCTTCAAATGTTGAAGTTAATATTTTATCTTCTAGTTTATATAATCGTGATTCCGACTCACAAATAGTTCTAGCTGAAGTGAAAGATGAATCTTTTTTTAGTAAATCTATACATTTCATCACATCTTTTAAATTTCTGAAAACAAAAGTAGGTCTTAGCCAAACTATCAAATCTGGCTGAGGAATATTCTCTTTTTCAAAATTATAATATAAGTCTTTTAATATGTCATGCTCCATTGCAATAGAGGATGAGGCTTGATCGCTTCTTAAGAAAGGAACTTCAGCTCCGTATTTAACTGCAATTTTAGCATATTTTTTAGAGTCTGTACTACAAAAGATTCTATCTATTTTTAATTTTTTAGCAAATTCTATTGAATAAGCTAATAATGGTTTGCCTGAAATTAGTTTTATGTTTTTGTTTAATAAACCTTTAGACCCACTCCTTGCTGGAATTATTGCGTAAATTATCATTCTGTTAATAGATTTAATTCATATTATTTAAATACTCCACAAAAATCCAATATTTTTTTATTTGATTTAATTTCCAATTTCTTAAACTCTTTATGGCTTACTAAAAAAACAATAATATCAGCTTCCTCAGCAGCAATTTTATAATTTGTTAGTTTAAATACATTATGATTTTTAATATTCGGCTCTACAATAAAATATTCTCCATTACTATCTTTTTGTAAAACTTTTTGTGCAATGTACTTTGCTGGAGACTCTCTTAAATCATCAATATTAGGCTTAAACGCCAAACCCATTAAGGCAGTTTTAGGTTTTCTTCCATGTTTTAATTCAAATTGGAGTTGTTCATTTTGAATCTTTTCTGCACACCAAAAAGACTTATAATTATTTACTTGTCGTGCTGTTCCTATAATTTTTGATTCCATTGGATAATCTGAAACGATAAAATAAGGATCAACAGCAATACAATGCCCCCCAACACCACAACCAGGTTGTAAAATATTAACCCTTGGATGTTTATTTGCTAGAGAAATTAACTCCCAAACATTGATATCCGCTTTATCACAGATTAAAGAAAGTTCATTAGCAAAAGCGATCTGTACATCTCTAGATGAATTTTCAACTAGTTTACACATTTCTGCAGTCCTAGCGTTTGTAGCATGTAATTTTCCTTTCACATATTTAGAATAAAATTCTAATGCTTTTTTTGTTGAGGCATTATCAATTCCTCCAATTACTCTATCATTGTGAACTAATTCATACATTACATTACCTGGAAGAACTCTTTCTGGACAATAGGCCATAAATATCTTTCCCTCCAACTCCGGTCTAAATGTGTAAATCAGTTGTTGCATTTTTTGTGTAGTTCCAATCGGTGAGGTTGATTCAATAATATACAAATCTCCTTCTTTTAAAATTGGCAGAATATCTTTTGTAGCTGTTTGGACGTATGAAATGTCAGGCTCATGATTTCCTTTAAATGGTGTTGGAACAACAATTAAATAAACGTCGGCAACTGATGCTTTAATTGATGCTTTAAACCTTCCATTTAAAACGGTATCTTCAACAATTTTATCTAAATTTGGTTCTACGAAATGTATTTTTCCTTGATTTATAGTATCTACAACATTTTTATCAACATCAACACCCAATACATTAGTTCCATTATTAGCTATTAATGCTGACGTGGGTAATCCAATATAGCCTAATCCAATCGTTACTACTTCTGGTTTCATTATTTTAAGTTTTTTATAAAGTCTATAATTCTTTTAGATGCCATACCATCACCATATGGATTATGGAGCTTCGACATTTTAGAGTAATTATACTGGTTATTTAATAAATCCAATGCTTTAGTTACTATGAGGTCTTCATTAGTTCCAACTAGCAATACTGTCCCTGCTTCAACTGCCTCTGGCCTTTCAGTGGTATCTCTCATTACAAGTACAGGTTTTCCTAAACTTGGTGCTTCTTCTTGAACTCCTCCGCTATCAGTTATAATAATTTTAGAGCGATTCATCAACCAAATAAAATCTGGATAAGCTAAGGGATCTATCAAAAGGATATTTTTAATCTCTGACAAAGTTCTTTTAACAGGTTCTTGAACTTTAGGATTTAAATGAACTGGATATATAACCAATCTATTCTTATTATCTAAAGCAATTCTTTTTAAAGCATTACAAATTTTTTCAAATCCAACTCCATGATTTTCTCTCCTATGTCCAGTAACTAAAATAACGTCTTTATCTTCTATTTTAAACTTTAATTTTTTGATGAGATCACTTGGATTTTCATTCACTTTTTCTACGGAGTCTAACAATGCATCAATGACAGTATTTCCAGTTACTAAAATAGAATCTTGTTTTACATTCTCTCTCAATAAATTGGTTTTTGAAGTTTTCGTGGGGGCAAAATGATAATCGCATATTCTTCCTGTTATTTGCCTATTGATTTCTTCAGGAAATGGAGCGTATTTATCATATGTCCTTAACCCTGCTTCTACATGGCACACTTTTGCACCACTGTAAAAAGCAGCAATACTTCCGGCCATAGTTGTAGTTGTATCTCCATGAACATAAACATAATCAGGTTTAAAATCCTCTAAAACAAATTTTAGATTTGTAATAATTTTAGCTGTTAACCCATATAAATTTTGCCCAGGCTCCATGAGGTTTAAATCATAATCAGGAACTATGTTAAAAAACTCTAAAACTTGATCTAGCATTTCTCTATGCTGTGCAGTTACACAAACTTTTGTTTCAAAGTATTTCTTGTTTTTTTTGAATTCATTAACCAATGGCGCCATTTTTATAGCTTCTGGTCTAGTTCCAAAAATTATAAGGTTCTTTTTTTTCATAAATTGTTGACTATTGGTATTCATTTTTATTTTTCATAGAACTAAATATGATTTATTAAAGATTTCCATCGACTAATTCGTTGTTTAAAAAATTCTTTACATCGTATATAACTGCATATTTTTTCTTAAGAGATAAAAAATCTATTTCACTAAAAGCATTATGAGACACAGCAAGAACAATTGCATCAAACTTTTCATTTGGTAAAGATTTTAAAGATTTTAATCCATACTCAAGCATTACTTCATTTTCATCTGCCCAAGGGTCATGGATTGTAATGTTTGACCCATAATCTTTTAAAGCATTTATAAGATCTACAGCTTTTGTATTTCTCACATCAGGACAATTTTCTTTAAATGTAATCCCTAAAATAAGTATATTAGAATTATTTACAGGTATGTTTTTCTTGATCATACATTTCACAATCTGTGATGCTACATAATCTCCCATTCCATCATTTAATCGTCTGCCTGCTAAAATAATTTCAGGATGATATCCTTTTTCTTGCGCTTTTTGAGCTAAATAGTAAGGATCTACTCCAATACAGTGTCCTCCAACTAAACCTGGCTTGAAAGGCAAGAAATTCCATTTTGTGCCAGCAGCTTCTAAAACATCACTAGTATTAATGTCTAAAAGATTAAAAATCTTTGCAAGTTCATTAACGAAAGCAATGTTGATATCTCTTTGAGAATTCTCTATTACTTTTGAAGCTTCTGCTACTTTAATTGTCGGTGCCAAATGTGTACCCGCTGTAATTACAGATTTGTATAAATCATTTACCTTTTCTCCAATATAAGGTGTTGATCCTGAAGTAACTTTTAATATTTTGTCAACAGTATGTTTTTTATCTCCAGGGTTTATTCGCTCTGGAGAGTAACCAGCATAGAAATCTACATTAAATTCAAGTCCAGAAGTTTGTTCTAAAATGGGAATACAGTCGTCCTCAGTAGCGCCTGGATACACAGTAGATTCATAAATAACTATGTCTCCTTTTTTTAATACCGCACCAACCGTCTCACTAGCTTTGATAAGTGGTGTTAAAATCGGTCTATTGTTTTTATCAACAGGGGTTGGAACTGTGATAATATAATAATTACAATGCTTGATTTTATCCAATTGATTGGTGCAAAAAAGTCCAATTTCATCAGAATCCTCAGAAATAAGCACAGATTGTAAAGTTTCATTATCAACTTCTAATGTGGAATCAATGCCAGAAATTAATTCAGATATTCTATCGGTGTTAATATCAAATCCAACAACTGAATATTTAGTTGCAAATAATCTTGCTAAGGGTAAACCGACATAACCCAAACCTATGATTGCTATTTTATCTTTTTTCATTTTTATTTATATTTTCCCAATACCATTTTACAGATTTTTCTAACCCATTTTGAAGTGAAAACTGTGGGTTAAAATTTAAAAGTTTTTTTGCTTTAGAAATACTTGCGTGTGAATGTGGAATGTCACCTGCTCTATTTGGTCCGTATATAACTTCTACGTTTGATATTTTGGGGTCAAACTGAGTCAAATACTTTTTTAAATATCCCATTAAATCATTCAATGTATTACGATCACCATAAGCTATATTATAGACTGTGTTTATTGCTTTTTCTTTAGTTGTGATAAGGCTTAATAAATTCGCTTGTATCACGTTATCAATGTAAGTAAAGTCTCTTGAAAAAGTTCCATTACCATTAATCACAGGTGATTCCCCATTTATTAGTTGACTAACAAATTTTGGAATTACTGCGGCATAAGCACCGTTTGGATCTTGTTTTCTACCAAATACATTAAAATAGCGAAGACCGATCGTTTCTAAAGCATAGGTTTTAGAAAAAATATCCGCATATAGTTCATTTGTATATTTTGTAATAGCATAAGGGGATAAAGGTTTTCCAATTACATCCTCTACTTTCGGTAATGAGTCTGAATCTCCATATGTAGATGAACTTGCAGCATATACAAATCTTTTTACACCGTTTTCTTTTGCCGCTACTAGCATGTTTAAAAATCCACTTACATTAACATCATTTGTTGTGATAGGATCTTTTATAGATCTTGGCACGGATCCTAATGCTGCTTGATGTAACACATAATCAACATCTTGAGTAGCTTTTAAACAATCATCTAGCCTTCTGATATCTCCCTCAATTAAAAAGAAATTAGAATTTTCAAGAAATGCTTCTATATTTTCTCTTTTACCAGTGGCAAAATTATCTAGACAAACTACTATATTTTGTTTTTCAAGTAAAGCCTCGCACAAATTTGACCCAATAAAACCTGCGCCTCCAGTTACAAGAATTTTTTTATTACTTAATTCAATATTCATTTATTTATTTTTTTCGACTACAACCGTTAGTCATTAGTTTACTCTTTTATGTCATTTAAGTCTGAAAGAACCATCTCTTGAATTAATTCTTCCAAATGAATTTCTGCTTTCCATCCCAATTTCTCTTTAGCTTTAGTTGCATCTCCTACCAATATATCTACTTCAGTAGGTCTGAAATAATTAGGATCAATATTTAAAACTTCTTT
>CESO01129491.1_pt1 | contig 32381 bp, 34 predicted proteins | sample 356341 | NCBI WGS metagenome assembly CESO01 (sample SAMEA2621812, study PRJEB7988) | marine metagenome | biome: marine biome (ENVO:00000447); feature: deep chlorophyll maximum layer (ENVO:xxxxxxxx); material: "saline water (ENVO:00002010), including plankton (ENVO:xxxxxxxx)" | depth 35 m | reverse complement strand
TGCTAAAATTATTCCTTTCATTTTATAAATATAAAGTATTCTACTATATTGTCAATTAGTAGTTGGTAATCAATAGTTATAAATATAAAACTGAGTACAGTCCGTAGTCTTTTTTCAAAAATAAATTACTATAACTTACTTAAAATAAGCATTTTAACTATTTTATTTTAAATATATAACGTATATTTAATTTTTTGGTAAATAAATGACCTCCAGTTCTATAAGCGTTTATTAGCTTAACAACTTTAAACTCCTTAAGAATATTATCTGGAACTTCTTTTCCCTGAAAAGAAAGTTTTTCTTTTTTAGATTCACATCTTTAACAAACTCTTCAATTAATTTTACTTCATTACAATACCAACAATAATATTTATCCAAATCAACAAGCAAAATATTTTTATCTAGTGTTTATGATGAATATAAGGCTTTTTTTGAATTATAAGTCTCATTAATATTAGCTACTTTTGAAAAAGATTCGAGTTGACTTGTATGACAAAAATTATATATCAACCTGAATGAACCATTTGATTCTGGGGGTGAAGGAATAGCAGAATGAATAATACTACTATCAAATAAGATACACATGTCATTGGACTGATAAACTTTTTTTTCTTTAAAGAAAAATCTTTGTAATTTATCTAGATAATAGTTCTTTGCCACTCTTTTAGTTGAGCCACTTAAAATACTAAGCTCATGATGCGAAAACTCTTCTAATTTAGGATAAAAAATAATCTTCAATAATGGGGGAATTCTTCCAACCAATTTATTATTTTTGTCTAAATACGTATCTCTATGCCAAGGCATATAACTTTTTATTTGTTTTGATTTTCTCAGAACTAAATCGCCTAATACATATTCTCTGCCAGTTATCTTATTTATTTTATTAGGTATATCTTGATCGAATAGAAATTCAATTAAATAGTCATTTAAATTAGAATCACTTTTTAAGTCAAAGGTATTTTCATAGTTACAATGAAAATCTTGATTGTCCTTTAGATTCATGTTGTTAAGAATTTCTAATTTAGAAATAATCTTTTTATGAAATTCTGTATGCTTTAATTCAATGCTGCTATGGCCATCAAAATATAACTGACCTCTATTCACTTGAAAATTATTTTTTTGTGTATTATTTTCCATAATAAGTTTCCGTAAGATAATTATATCAAATTAATATTAAAAATAATTTAACACATATTATTTTAAGCTTTTTTCAGAAGGTTTAATAATAACATCCATTGTAGAAGATAAATTTTCAAGTTGTTGAAAGACTATTTCTTTATTAGGGTTTTTAGCATAATAAAACTTATATCCTTTTAAATAAAAAGAATTTACTACTTTAATAAATTCATTCCAATTTGGATTAGAAACACCCCATCCTAATTCAACCAAAAAAATAGGATTGTAATCATTTGTAATCATTTTTACAAATGGTCTGAGTACAAAAACTTCATAACCTTCTACGTCAATTTTGATAAAATCAGGCTCAAAGAGATTAACAAAATATGAGGTGTCAAAAACATTAGCTTTAATTGACTTTTGATTTTGAGTTTTTTTACCAACAGCTGTTATCCAACCTAAATTTGAATCATTCGGCAAAAACATTTCAATTTCTCCAGTTTCTTCACCCAATGCACCATTTATAAAAATTTTTTCATTTATAAAACTTGAAAGAGTTTTGACAGCTATACTCATAAGATTTGGTATTGGTTCAAAAAGAATAACTCTTCCTGAAAACCCAGCTTCAAAAATTTCTTTTGAAAAATAACCAGCATTTGCGCCAATGTCGAAAATCACTTTTGAATTTTTTATTATTGGTTTGATAGATGAAACAAGTTCATTGTTTTCTTCCCTGATATCAAAAAAAAGTTTAGCTTGATTATAAGTCACTGTAGTTGGATTTAAATCACTGAAAATGGTATAAAATCTATATTTAATAAAATTAAATAACATTGATGGGTTGGAAAAAGCTTTTTTATAATTGTATGACATTTTTTTATTTAATAATTGGTTAATATAAAGTTTTTAATAAAAATCTAAAAGAAGAAAATGAGTTAATTATGTGGGGCATTGTTGAATATGTAATTAAAAAAGTTTAAAACTAAGAGAGATGAGAAGGTCTTTTAGGGAGATTTTTAAAAACTTTCTCAACTAAGTCTGATTTAGGAAATAAAATAACCCAAGCCGTTATAAAAATTAGTGCAAAATCAACCATTATTGATGAATTATTTAGATACCATAGCTCTAAATCAGCCTTGTATGGAGCTATAAATTTTTGATAAAATTCATGTTTATCACCTTTATAATTAGATATCCAAGTTTCTTCATCCCGAAAAACAATAGAACCTATTCCAGTGATACCAGGCTTGGAATTATAAATTAAATCTAAAGATTTCTTAGGGAATTTATCAAAATCTACCTGCATTTGAGGACGAGGACCAACTATTGACATATTTCCAAGGATTACGTTAAAAATTTGAGGAAGCTCATTTATTTTTGATTTTCTTAAAAACTTTCCAAAAGGTAATACTCTAGAATCATTTTTTAGAGTTAAGCTACCTGTTCCAATATTTGGGCTATTTTTAACCATAGTAGCAAATTTGATGATTTTAAATTTTTTTTTCTTAAAACCTAAGCGTTCTTGCAAATAAAAAACTTCTCCCTCGCCCGTAAATAATAATATTAAAACTGTAATAATTAAAAAAGGCGATAAAAAAAGAAGCGCGATAGAAGCTAAAAAAAGATCCACTATTCTTTTTAAAAAAAAATATATCATTTTTTATAAAATTTATCAGGGGCTTCAAAACATTTTTTGTCGGGGTTTTTTTCAAAATAATGTTTATACCACTCTAAAGATAAAATTAGAGCCTCTTCCCATGTATAATTAATTTTGAAACCTAATATCTTCTTAGATTTCGTTAAATCTGGACAACGTCTTGAAACAGACGCTGGATAAGTTGGTGCAAGTTCATATTTTCCATGAAAATTAAAATATTCACCTGTTTTTTTTACAAATTTTTCAATTGTAATTTCTACATCATTCCCAATATGGAAAATATCATTTGATGCTATTTCACATTCCATTGCTTGAATAGTTCCTAAAGCTCCATCATCTACATAACAGAATGATCTAGTTTGATCTGCACCATAAATTTTAAATGGATTTTCGTTTTTCAAGAATCTCTCTACTAAATGAGGAATTATATGACCAAAACCCATTTTGGGACCAATAATATTATTATATCTTATTATCTTACATTTAAAACCATATTTTCTAGAATAATTTAAAAAACCAGACTCTCCTAAAATTTTAGTTGCAGCATAGGTCCATCTAGGGTGATGAATATCATCAATGCAAAGGGGGATTTTTTCATTAGTTGGAACTTTATAATGAAATTTATCTATGGTTCCTGAATAGCATTCGCTTGTTGATGTGAATAAAACATTTTTCACATTAACTTTCTTTAACCACTCTAATGAATTGTAAATTAAAGCTGTATTTACTCTAATTACTTCATGAGGATTTTCAAGTGTATAATTAACCCCAATCATTGAAGCCAACATATAAAAATCATCATATTCATTTTCTAGCTTATCGAATTGTCTTGGATTAGTAAAGTCTTCGTATAACAAGCGAATATTATTTTTTTTGTAAAAAAATTTTAATTCTTCATCAAGCTGATTGTGAATAAAGTTATCTCCAACAGTTATGACATAATTACCTCTACTATTCAAAATTCTAACTATTGCAGAGCCTATAAATCCTCCTCCGCCTAATATAAATACTTTTCTTTTTTTCATATATTAAATTATAAATCTCCTCTTCCTAATACTTTTAAATTATGTTTGATTGAAAGCCTATCAATTTCGGCTTGAGAAAACATTCCAACAGTATCAAAAATCATCATTTTGTTCTTGTTTAGAAGCTTCTTAATAAAGGTATCCGAACCTTTATATTCATCATGAGAAGTAGAAATTATTAAAATATCAGTTTCTTGATTTATAGTTGCAAATAAATCTTGGCTTACTTTCAAATTTAATTCTTCCCAAAAAGAAACATAAGGATCATGTAAAGTAATATCAGCATCATCTTTTTTGCAAAAATTATATAGTTTTTCAACAGGAGAATATCTAGTATCTCCTACATTACTTCTGTAAGAAACTCCCAAAAAAGTTATTTTCATATTACTCAAGCTTTTCAAATTAAAAGATCTTTTCATGAAATCAAAAGCAAAAAGCGGCATTTTATCGTTAATTTTAACTCCATTCTCACTTTGGATTAAAGACTCATTAGAATTAAAATGATTTTGTTTTGCCCAAGATGCTAGTAGTGGATCCTTAGTCAAGCAATATCCTCCAACTCCTATTCCTGGATACATCAAGTTAGAATGTGTTGGCCGCATTCTTATTGCATCTACCACTTCATATAAGTTGACTTCAGATTCTTCAGCAAATCTAGACCATTCAGTTACAAAAGCTATATTCATTGCTCTATAAGAATTTTCTAGCACCTTTGATAGTTCAGTAGAATTAGTATTAACCAATCTTGTTAGTGGGTATTTTTTTGTAGAAATAATTGTTCTTAAAAAAAGTTCTGTAGAATCTGCGGACAAAATATTTATTCCAGAGTAAACTCTATAAAAATTTTGAATAGAATCAATATAATCTGGCCCCGGCATAACCCTCTCATATGAGTGACCTAATTTAAACTTATTTTGACTAAAATTTCTTGATTTCAAACCTTTTTCTATTATAGGTTTGACAACTTTTTCACATGTACCTGGTGGTACTGTAGTTTCAACTATTAATAAAAAATCTTCTTTACAATTATCGCTGATAGATTTTATAGCTTTTTCAAAATTACTCAAGTCAACATTATAATTAATTAAATCCCCATTAAATTTTGTTTCCTTTTGAACATCTAGATTAATATCTACTATTATAACATCTGCCTTAGAATAAGCATATGGGTCAAAAGTTGCGTAAAAATTTCCTTTTTTCTTAGAAATATTAAAAAACTCTTCTATTTTAGGATCAGAGGCAACTACTGGAAATACACCATCATTAATAGATTTAATTTTCCAATAATTATTTTCATTTGCAAGATCAACTCCAATAACAGCATACTCCTCGTTTAAAGCATTTGCACAAACTAAAGACATAACAGCACCCACGAAACCTAAGCCTTGAACTACAACAACTTTTTTCCCTTTATGGTTTTCTAGGAAAGAATCTATAAGATATTTATCGTCAAGTATTTTGGGAATTAAATATTTTTCTCCACTAATTTGATTTATTGAAAACTTTGAATTAACCATTTATATTTTTTTAAAAATTAATCATTATAATCTTCTTACACAAAGTCTCTCTCTAATCATGAATCCAAACATCATCTTTAGAATCAGCTTCTATCCATTTTCCATTAACAATATGAACATGTATTTTAATTTTATTCTCTATTAATAACTCTAGCATTGAGGTCATATCTATAGTTTTTTTTTGTTATTATCAAGTAAATCATAAAATTTTTTATAAAGTTTTGAATTATTCACTTTTTCAGATTAAATATATTTTAACACAAAATGAAGTTTACTATTAAAGGGAGGATTTATTTTTTCCATAAGAAATTTATTTCCACCTTTAATTAACCTTCCTCTTGATTTCACAAACAATTTACATTCATAAATAAAAGCTAAATGCATTAAAAAATTATCAAAACCTATGTACGTAATTTTAAATTTTTGAAATAATCCAAAAACATCTTTGATGTTAGTAACTCCCCTTAAATCTATATAATTATTAATTTTTTTTGAGTTAAAATTATCACTCAATTTATCTTTAGCAGTTCCCAAATGTAAAACAGTGGCTGTCTTATTCTTTGTATACTCGTTTAAAAATGAAATTAATTTTTTTCTTTTTTTTGCAAATGTTAAAGAAATTCCCGAATTAATATAGTTTGAAAAAATAATTACTTCACCTTCAATTTTAAGTGATTTATATAAAAGGGAATTAGAAATGGGAATTAGAGGGATGGATGACACTTTTTTAGAAAAATTAAAATAATCAGTAAAAAAAGAATTCATATTATCAATTAATCTTTTAGGAATATTTTTTTGAGCAGTATCAATTACGATTCCATCGAATCCTCTGACTTTAGAAATTAAATGAGTATGGCTAACTATAAAATCATTATTATCATAATTTTTTGAAATTAAATTGTAGCCTAAATCCTTAAAATAAAATTCCATATTTTTATTAGGCATTACATATACTTTACTAAAGTTTTCTGAAAATAATCTTAATATAGGTTCAAAAAAAAATGCATCACCAATATGAATCTTATCAGGATCTGATAAGTCAACAATAATTTTAGAATCTTTTGCCTTGTTGCTTTTTCCAATCAAATATATTCCTTTTGAAAGTATTCTTTTTTTTATAAAGAAAATACTAATAATATTGGAGATTTTACTAAAAAGATAAGAGTTAATATGTATCATCTACTAATTCGCATAATATATGTCCAAATAATATGTGTATTTCTTGAATTCTTGCAGTTACAGAAGAGTCTACATTAATATTTAAATCAGAAATACTTTTTAATAATCCACCTTTATTTCCTGTTAAGGAGATGGTTATAATTTTCTTTTTTGAAGCTAATTTAAATGCATTAATTATATTCAAACTATTTCCACTAGTGGAAATTCCAACTAAAACATCTCCTACATGGCCTATAGAATCTAATTGCCTTTCAAAAATTCTATCAAACCCATAATCATTACCAATTGCAGTTATAGCAGAGCTGTCTGTTGTTAGGGATATAGCTGGCAATGACTTTCTTTCTTTTACAAATCTTCCTACAAATTCAGCTGCTAGATGCTGACTATCCGCCGCACTTCCTCCATTTCCACAAAAAATTATTTTACAATTATTATCCAAAGCATCTTTTATTAAATCAAAAGCAATTTTTATTGAATCTGTTTTTGTTAGTACAGATTCTCTTAAATCAAAATGATTTTCAATAATTTTTTTAATCTTTTTTTTCATTAGTAAATTTATTTATTTCATCTAAAGTAGGAGAATAACAACCCATTTTAGTTACACTTATTGCGGCTGATGCAGAAGCCATAATTGAACTTTTTTCTAAGTCTTCATTTTTATTGAAAAAATATGCAAAAGAAGAAATAAAACTATCACCTGCGCCAGAAACATCATAAACTTCAATCGCTTTTGTGTCAAATTTATAAAAATTCTTACCATCGAAACATAAATGCCCTTTGGATGATAATGTACAAATAAATACTTCACAGTTAAGATCAAAATAAATTTTTTGAATTTCTTTTTTTAACTCTTTTTCAGAAAATATTTTTTTTCCAGCAAAATATTCCATTTCATTTTTATTGCACTTTATTATATCAAAATTTTTATATGAACTTATTTTTCCAAACTTTGGATCCAAATAAGATTTCACATTATTTAAACGACATTCACTTGAAATTGTTTGTAAAATCTTACTAGATAAAAACCCTTTATTATAATCTGAAACTATTACATAGTCATAAGATTTTAAATTTTCTTTTAAAAAAATATTCAATTCTAATTCAATGGCTTTACTTAATGGTTTAGTATTTTCATTATCAACCCTCAAAATATGGTTACCTCTACTTATATAACGAGTTTTTACTGTTAGAATTCTATCATCATTAAATGAAATGGCGTTTATATTACTTTCATTTATCTCAAAATCTGAAGCAACACCCTTATTAAAAACAAAATCAACTTGATTGTTTAATGCGCTTATACATTTAGCTACATTACCAGCTCCCCCTAAAGAAGTGATAAATTTATTTGAATTTAATACTGGGACAGGTGCCTCAGGGGAAATTCTTTTTACCTCTCCATACACATATTTATCTATAATTAAATCACCTATTACTAAAACTTTATTGAATTTCATTTATTTTTTATTTTATTTAAAATTGAAGTCGAAGATAATCCTTCTAATAAATCAAAAACTACAACTTTACCTTTATTTCTTTTTATGAACTCATGACCAACAATCTCTTCTTCTTTATAATCTCCTCCTTTAACCAGTATGTCAGGTTTTAATTTAATAATTAATTCTAAAGGGGTTTCGTTTTCAAACAAGATAATGTAATCAATAAAATCAAAATATTCTAACATTTCCGATCTATAATTTTGATTATTTATAGGGCGTTCTTCCCCTTTTAAAATTTTAATTGAAGTATCCGTATTGAGGCCTAATACTAAAACATCTCCCATTTGACTTGCTTTTTTTAAAAGCCTTAAATGTCCCAAATGTAAAATATCAAAACAACCATTAGTGAAAACCACTTTTTTATCTGAAATATCAATTTTAGAAACAAAAACATCAATGTTTTTAAAAATCTTTTTCATTTATAAATTATTTAAATAAGATAATGCTGACCTAACATCATCCATGAACAAAACATTTTTAAAGTTGATTGATTCTTTTTTTGTTTTTCCAGAATTAACATGAATAGCATGACACCCAATATTCTTTGCAGTTAACATATCAACATTGTCATCTCCAATAAAATAAAGATTTTTTTTTTCTATTTGATATTTCTTAATCAAATTAAGTCCAAAATTGGCGTTAGGTTTTCTATTAGGACATGTTACAGGGTCTATTTTATATGAAATACAAACTTCTTTAAAGAGGTTTTTTACTCCAATTAACTCTATCATTTTTTTATTACAATTTTGAACATTCTCTTTTTTATACAGACCTCTCTCAACTCCTGATTGGTTTGTCTGTAAAAAAAACAGAAAACCTTTATTTATCATTTCTAGCAAAAGATCTTTTATATGATTTGTGAGTTTGACTTGGTCTACACGATATAAATAATGAACATGATTAATTAAGGTACCATCTCGATCTAATATAACTCCTTTTCTTTCCAAAATTATTTTAAATATTGCAATTGTAAAATTACAAATTTATTAGAGAAAAATGTTGTAATCTAACGCATTAAGTATATTAATTAAAAAGTGTCTATTTTCCTATATCAAAGTTCATCAATAAAAATATAAATACTATAAATTCATTCCAATTTATTTGAGATTACTTTTTCTCTGTAATAATTTCCTAAAAATGCTCCAAAAACCATCCAATAGTAGGGGTCTCCTGTGTATGGGCCTGAATTATGAGTAACAAATTGAATAAGATAAGAAAACATTATTACTGAAATTAAAGCCTTTTGATTACTAACGTTTGAAAACAATATTTTACTGAAAATAGAACTATTGTAAAAATAAATCCAACAGTAAATAAAAAAACCAATCAATCCTACTTTAACACCTAAGTTTATAAAGGTATTATGAAAAGAAGTTTGTAATAAGTCATCTACCATAGGAAGATTCCCAAACAATTCTGAAATAACTTTAGCTTTTACATTATATATTTCGGACGCCGATACTCCAAATGGATTAGAAATAAGTATCATAATCCCAACAATCAAAAAAGAAATTCTGCTTAACTTCGTTGGATCTGAAAAAAATATTGAGAACAAATAAATTCCAATAAGTGGAAAAATAACATAGCCTAAATATTTAATTTTGGATTTAGAATAAAACAAATATCTAAAAGTTATAATTAAAGCTGCTAAAACAAATGAAGATGATATTTGAGTCAAAAAAGATCCTATCATTAAAAATGAATTAAAAAATAAACCTTTATTTGGATTTGAGTTTTTAGAAATTAATAAATTGTAGAATACTAATAAGGAAGAAACCTGGTTTGATAGTTGTACATTATAGTATGCTAGTCCAGGTGGAGCAGATCTCATTTTAATTTGATCCAAAATAAGTTTATCTTCAATAATTGGGAAAAAATTTCTTAAATCCCAAAAAAAATCAATCAGAAAACTCTGTAATATTGCAACACAAAGAGATAATGAAATAGTTATGAAATATACTTTTTTGAAGTATAAAAAATATCCTTTTTCTGAAATCCCTTTAAAGTAAACAAAAATTATAATAACCCATATCCATGAAAGTATTAAACCCCATAAAAAAGAATAATTAACGAAAATACTGAGAATACAAAAAACTAAAGCAACTAATAAATTAACAAAAACTGCTTTATCAAATTTAAATTCCCAATTAGATTTTGATAAAAAAAGATTAATGAATCCAAGAAAAATTAAAATAGCAGCTAGACTCAACCCTAAAAAAATATGGTAATAACCAATAAATAAATATGAAACCACAATAAGAAAAATATAAATCTTATTTATCATAAAATAATTTTATTATTGTATTTAATATAAGCTTTGTTTCTAGAAATCAATGAAGAAATGGCTGATATAGCAATCTTATAATTAAGAAAAACTAAACCATAAACAATTTTTAAAACTGGAATTATAACTAAATTTTTTATTTTTATATAAAAGGGCAAATATTTATGCTTTCTAATTAGAGCTCCTCTTCCTAAAGAATAATTCCAAGATTTAGTCCAAATGTCATTAAGTGATTTTTTACTTAATTTTTCAGAGGGATGTAAAACTATCAAGGATGGATAGTAAAAAATTTCGATATTTTCTTTTAATATTCTTAGAACGAAATCAGTCTCTTCGCTAGCCCCATATTTTGCCCCTACTCCAAAGTTTTCATCAAAAAACCCAACAGAATTAACAATCTCTTTTTTAAAAACTAAAGAAGTGCTTAAAATTGTATCGAAATTAGTATAATTAACCTTTAATTTTCTATCTCCTTGGTATCGAGAAAAAGATTTTGTTTTATTTTCAATTGTCATAATTCTTCCACTGAAAACAGAAAAGTTTTGTAAAATCAGTTTGTTTAAATTTATAAAATAATTTTTAGGCAATATTGCATCATCATCCATTAAAGCTATAAATCTTCCAGTTGAGAGTTTTATTCCAACATTTCTTGAAATTGAAAGACCTATTTTTTTTGAATAAGTATACTTTGCATTAAATTTTTGACATAGATCTTTCACTTTGAATGAGTCATCTTGATCAATAACTATTATTTCATAACTAAATTTTGTTTCGATTGATTTTATAGATTTTAATAACTTAGAAAGCTCCAAATCACGTCTGTAAGTTGCTACTATGAAAGATAATTCAAAACTCATTTAATTTTTTTTTAATTAAAATTAAATAATAAAATAATGAATATTTAAAACCTAAATGTTTTAGATATAATTTCATAAGTTTTAAATCTTGACCAATTAAGGCAAGTTTAAAAATAATTTTATAATAGCTAACCTTTTTTAATACTAATTTTTTAGTTTTAGCAATCTCAAGGCAATTCAAATTGAACTTATTTCTATATTGAGCCAAGGCTGAAAATTCCAATTGCTCATTATATTTTAAAACAGAAATTGAATCGGTATGATGTCTTAAATAATAAAGTGATTTTGATAAAAAATATATTTCATTTTTCCTTAAAAACCTTAACCACAGGTCATAATCTTGAGAATATTTAAAAAAATCACAATATCCACCTACTTGATTATAAATTTTTTTTCTAAACATGACTGAACCATGAGCTATGTAATTAGAAAATAAAATTCTTTTTTTAACAATTTTTGAAGACAAATAAATTTTATTATTATAATTTATACTTTTTATAATTTGATCGTTATTGTTAATTATATCTAATCCAGAAAAAACGAGTGCAAATTTTTCATTGGCTTGTAAAAAATTATATTGAAGTAATAATCGATCTTTATGCATCATGTCATCAGCATCAATTCTAGCAATTAGTTCAAATTTTGACAATTCAATAGCTTCTATTAAAGACTTTGTTAAGCCCTTATTTGAGTTTTTTACAAGCCTTATTCTTTTATCAATTTTTGAAAACTTTTCTATAATCTTGACTGAATTGTCATTAGATCCATCATCAATTATAATAAATTCAAAATCTATAAATGTTTGGTTAAGCACACTATCAATACACTTATTTAAATATAGTTCACCATTATAGACAGACATGATTACTGAAATCATAAATTAAATAATTTTTGAAAAAATATTATTATAATTATTTGAAACATTTTTTAAACTATAATTATTTTTAATATTATTTATTCCATTTTCACAAATAACATTACAATCTTTTAAGGAAAGTTTTTGAATTAATTTAAATGTATCTATAATCCCATTACTATCAAATTTCTTTAAAAGAAACCCATTCTCCTTATGCTTTATTATCTGACTAATACCAACAACATTTGAACCAATACAAATACACCCACAAGACATTGCTTCTAATAAAGTTTTTGGCATGCCCTCAAAGAAGGATGGGAGAATGTAATATGGATATTCATTGTAAAGTTTAGGCAAATCATCATTAGGGATTTTACCTAAAAATTTAACGTCTCCTTTGATTGTTTTAGAAAATTGTATCAAGTCGTCTTTCAGGGGACCTTCACCAATGACATCTAAACCAATATTTAATTTACTAAAAGCTTTTATTGTTGAAAATAAATTTTTTTCTTTTGATAATCTTCCAACAAATAAAACCCTATTGTTTAAAATTCTTTCACCAAAACTTTTAAATGAATTAAATTTTGAAATCTCAATAAAGTTTGGAATTATTGTAGCTTTATTAATACAACTAGGGTTTGTTTTTTGAAAATATTTTAAATTATGTTTAGATGCAAATACAATATGATTAGATTTTTTTAAAGCTAGCTTCTCAGAGAAAATCATAAATTTAATTCTAAATTTAGACATTCTTTTTAATTTTTTTTCTAATTGAGATTGAACATATCCTGATCTTAATACAAATTTTTTTTTAAAAAATTTTGAAGCTAAGAAAGCTGTCCACCATCCATCAATTTGGTTAGTCATTAAGACATTGCATTCATTGATTTTTTTATTCCAAATAAAAGGAAGAATAAAAGAGTATAATAAAGAACCTATTTTAGAAAATTTGAAAATTTTAGGAGCGCAAACAACTTCTATTTCATTACTTAATTTTTTATTTTTCTTTAATTCATGAGCTAATTTAGAATCATAATTGCCATATGTAAACCATATGATTTTTTTATAACGATGAGTCTTTATGAATTCTTCATAAATAATTTTCTCTCTAAAAAACAAACCTGAGTCAACCCAATACTTTAAGGAAACTCCTCTGGTAAAAAAAATACCTAATACCATAATTAAATTGGCATATAAACAGCATAAATTTCTCCAAACTTGGTGTCTATTTCAGTGTTTATATAACCTATGCTTTTCAACTCATCGTTAAGTTGTTCTTTTGTGTATTCAGTGAAATGAGTAGTGTCTAATTTCCACACAAGCCCTAATTCTTTTTTTAACGGAGCAACCCATTCTCTTTCAATAGAGGGAACTCTTATTAAAATTTTAGCTTTATTATTATTGCTATTTATTTGAATCATCATTTTTTTTAAAAACTCTTTTCTATTATCTATATGTTCTAATACATTACTCATAGTGACAACAGTTATAGGTTCCTTAATTAGTTTAGAATAATTATATGTTGTTGCGTCTCCAAGTATAAATTTAAGATTAGATTTTTTATATTTATTTATTGCTAATAAATATGAGGGATTTTCAATCTCTATTCCATAAACTTTTTTACACTTTTCAGCTAAATAAAAAGCCATTTCGCCAGTTTTCGAGCCAATATCTAAAAGAAAATCATCCTTACAAATATGTTTTGCAAACCACTTTTTATAATTAATAATTGTATGTTTTGGGTGAATTCCATAAGCTTTTATAGAAAAAATAGTCGCAAACTTGTATGCATACGTATGAATATTTAATGATAATTTTAATAAGTATAGATGTACTTTTTTCATAATATTTTTTTATTTATTAATCTGTAATTTTCTGTAATTATCCTGATTTTCTTTAAACCATTTGTAAGTTTTTGAAATTCCTAATTCTAAATTGTATTTAGCATTCCAACCAAGATCATTTATTTTACTACTATCCATAAGCTTTCTAGGGGTTCCATCGGGTTTAGATCTATCCCAATTTATTTCACCCTCATAACCAACAATTTTTTTTATTGTAACCGCTAACTCCTTTATACTAACATCAACACCATTACCGACATTGTACAAATTATCAGGCAACGAATTTTCAAGACAAAATAATATAGCTTCTGCTAAGTCATCTACATATAAAAACTCCCTAAAAGGTTTACCACTTCCCCACAAATCAACACAAGCTTTATTATTAATTTTTGCATCATGAAATTTTCTAATCATAGCAGGAAGAACATGAGAACTTTCCAAATCAAAATTATCAAAAGGTCCATAAAGGTTTGTAGGCATTAGCGAAACATAATCTTTTTTGTATTGCAGTTTTAAGGCCTCAATTAATTTTACACCTGATATTTTAGCTATTGCATACCACTGGTTTGTAGGTTCTAATGAATCAGTAAGTAAAAACTCTTCTTTCAAAGGTTGAGGTGCAAGTTTTGGATATATACATGAGCTTCCTAAAAAAATAAATTTTGAAATATTTAACTGAAAAGAGGAACTTATTAAGTTAGTTTGGATCAATAAATTATCAACAAGAAATTCATATGGATATTTATCATTAGCTAAGATTCCCCCTACTTTTGCTGCAGCATCAATAACTACGTCTGGCTTATTAACTTTTAAAAATTCGTGAACATCTTTTTGATTCCTTAAGTCTAGTTCACTAGAATTTTTACAAATTATATTTTTATAACCTTTTGCTTTTAAAATTCTCAAACATGCTGATCCAACTAGTCCTTTATGACCAGCTACATAAATTTTATTATTAAAATTCATAACAACTTATTTGTTGAATTATTTTGATTATTCAAATACCATTCTGTTGAGAGTTTAATTCCGTCATCAATTGATGTTTTTGGAAGGTACCCTAATTTTTTTATTTTTGAGATATCTGGACATCTTCGTTTAGTTCCTCCTTTATGAGAAAATTTACCTTTTCGAATTTTTATTTCAGAATTTATTTCGTTAACTATTTTTTTAGCTAGCTCACGAATATTAATTTCATGATCATTACCGATGTGATATATTTCCCTGTCAAGTCCTTTATCCATTAAAATTAATAATCCGTCTACTAAATCATCAATATAACAAAAAGCTCTAGTTTCTAAACCATCACCAATAAGCTCAATATGATTTATATTTTTGACACTTGTATCTTTTACTTTTTCGATCAACTGAGGAATAACATGTTTATATCCCATATTTGGTCCATATATATTATGAGGTCTAAAAATTATTGACTTTTTGAAATATCCTATACCATAATTCATTAATAATAATTCAGAAAAAATTTTACTTCCACCATATGAATATCTTGGGTTTTTCACGTCAGGAACTATTAACGGGATCTCTTCATTAGTCGGAACTATTGATGGGGTTTGATAAACTTCAGCAGAGCTTGCAACAATAATAGAGGATCCTGTATTTTTAAAGTAATCATAAATATTTAGAATACTTTTGACTCCAACTTCAAATACTTGTGAATGTATTTTGTAGAAATTATCAGTTCCATTAATAGCAGCCAAATGAAAAATCCAGTCGTAATCTTTTGGTAATTTATTAAGTTCTTCGGGTATAGTTAAATCTACATTAAATATTTTTATATCACTATTTAATCTAGAGTAATCTCCTCTGTATTGATTGTCAACAACATGCACTATTTGTTTTAGTTCAGACAACCTATTTGATAAATACGCCCCAATAAAGCCTGCTCCACCCGTAATTAAAATTTTATTAATCATAAACCTATATATTTTGAATTAGTTAAAGTAATATTTTGGTGCAATGTCCAAAGATCAAGAATAATTGAATTAATATTACTCAAATTAGAAAGTTTTATCAAATCCATTCTTTTAAATATTTCATTATTATTTTGAATTATTATGAGATCTTTATTTGAAAATGCTTGTTCTAAAGTATTATCTCTAATCAAATTTAATTTTTCGAAATCTTCTTGATATACCATTGGATCATATCCAGAAACTTTAATTTTTTTTGAGTTTAAAAAATTTATAATTTTTATTGCATAAGAATCCCTTATGTCATTTGTCGGAGGAGTCCCTTTAAATGAAATTCCTAATATTGAAGCGCTTTTGACATTTTTAATTAAATCTTTTAATATCTCTAAAACGTATTTTTCGTTTAATTTTCTGGCATTCATAATAACTGAATTCGATTTAATATTTTTAAAAGAATCTCCTAGAATATAAGAATCTTTTGACAGACATGGCCCCGCTACTGGACCAGAAGATTTGATATCACACCTTGGGTATTTATAATTACAAGCATTAATGACTTCTTTGGGATTAATTTGATTTTTATAAGAGATTAAACTTATCTCATTTGAAAAACCAAATATAACATCTCTATAAACATTGCTTGTTAATTTCACTAATTCAGCTGATTCTGTTTTTGATAATTGAACAATTTCATTTGAAACTTGCATAAAAAAATCTTTAAAAAAATTTTTATCACTTGAATAATTTGCTCCATAAACTTGGGGAAGTGTTGACAATTCTTTTATTGCTTTTCCTTCAATAGTTCTTTCTGGAGCAAAACAATAAAATATTTTTTTATTTAATGATTCACAATATTTTCTTGAAAATCCAATTTTTACAGTACTTCTAAAAATAATTCCATCATTTGTATTTATAACACTTTTTAAATTATCAAAAACACTATCGAGGGGATCAGTATTTAATAAATTATTTGATGAAATTGGTGTCCCTACTGATATAATATATAGTTTTGGTAAATCTGATTTAATTTTTCTAAAATTAGAAGGAGTATACGCCTTAATCAGTTTTTGATTTATTGAATTATTCATAACCATTTCTAAACCTTCTTCAAAAAAAGGCAGACTTCCACTGTTGACTTTTTTAATTGTTTCCTTATTCTTTTCAATTGCTAAAACATTAAATCCAAGGGTATTAATATACAATGCATATGTTAACCCTACGTATCCAAGACCAATAACTACAATTTCATATTCATTATTATTAACTATAATGTTTTTATTTTTCATAATTCAATTATTTTTTTGTTGATTAATTTAAATGATCTGTCATAATTAGGTAAAAAATTAGTGTCATGAGTTATAAAAATTATTGTTATATCAGTGCTTATATTATTGATAGTATCTACTATAATTTTTTCAGTTTTTGTGTCTAAAGAGCTAGTAGCTTCATCAAAAATAATTATTTGTGGATCTTTGTATAAAGATCTCGCAATTCCTATTCTTTGTTTTTGACCTCCAGATAGATTTTTACCATTTTCGGAAAGTATAGTTTCTAATCCCATAGGTAAATTACTAACCCATTTATCTAGTGAAACTTGTTTAATTAATCTTTTAACCTTACTTAAATCAATATCTTTAATATTTACTCCAGTTGCAATATTTTGAATTATAGAATTATTTGAAATGAAAATATTTTGAGGAACATTTGATATTAATGATTTAATATATGATGGAGAGATGTTTTTTGATGATGTTCCGTCAAATAAAACTTTACCTTTTGTTGGTTTAATGAATCCAATAAGGATATCTACTAACGTACTTTTTCCAATTCCTGATTCACCTCTAATACAAATTCTTTGACCTTTTTTTATTTCAACTGAAATATTTTCAAACAGGGAATTTTCATTATTGAATCCAAAACTAATATTTTGGAGTGTAATTTTTTTCGAAAATTTAAAATCTTTTAAATATAAATTCGGATCTTCCTTGAACGTTTTTTTATTAAGAAAATAAAAAACATCTTGAAAAATCCTTTTTGATCCGTTATAATTAGACCATGAAATATAAATTTGTTGAAAGATTGGTATTAATTTTTGAGAGCCAAAAGCAAAGCCTGCAATTAATGGCATAGCCTTGTCTAATTGTTGATCTTCTGAAAAATAAAAATAAACTGACATCATTATTAAAAAAATTATTCCAAATGACTCAACCATATATCTTGGAGAAGAAGTTAAAAATGCATTAGAGCTTTGTGATTTTCTATAGTCATTTTCTACATTATTAAAAGAATTAATTATAGTAGTTTGTAAATTATACAAATAAATATCTCTAAAGTTTGATGTAGATTCCTGAATATAACTAACAATTTTATCAGATGAAATTGCCATAATAACACTATTATTATTTAATTTCTTTTTCAAAAATCTTCCTATAAAAAAATAAATAATAAAAAAATACAAAAAAGCAAAAATTGCTATTTTAGGACTTAAGTATAATAAGAAAAAAAGAATTGAAGAAATTAAAAAAAAAGACGATGATAAAACAATAAATGGCATTATTACATTCCCAATTATAGCATTTGTTTTATTGGTGATATTACTGATTATTACACTACTATTTAATTTTACATACTCATCATAACTTTGAAAAATTAATTTATCAAATAGTTTGGTGCTAATATTAAAGCCAATATTATATGACAATGAAACAACTTTTTTTTGTAAATAAACTCTAACAAATGTTCCAAAAACAACTAAAAATATAAAAATTACAATTAGTGTTAAAATTAACTCATTATCAGATAATATATTAGTGTTCAATCCAATTAAAGATAAAATTTGTGTTCTTACTCTGTTTAGGTTAAAAATTGCTGAGACAAATGGAATAATAGAACTTATCGTAAGCAATTCAGCAAAAGCTGCAAATAAGGAAATCAATATTACCTTATAATAATCTAGAATATTATTATGACTAACATGTTTCTTAAATTTAAGGATAGTTTTTATCATTATCTGAATGTAAAAAATTTAATCAATTTTTTTTTAATAAACTTTTTTAGAATATAAATCTTGAAATTAGGAATTTCATATAATGATCTCTCATTAAAGTGCTCTAAAATAGTTTTATTTGTTTCTTTTTTATTTTCTAACAAATCTTTCAAGAATAATATTAATTTTTTATTTTGAGAAGAATGAGTGTAATCATCTAGTTTAATATTCATTTTACTCACCATTTTTAATCTAAGATTATGATCAGTTATTAAAGATTTTAGAGCATTATACCATCCCCCTACAGAATATGCCAAAAGACCATTTTCTCCATCTTTTATTAATTGTAAAGACGAGGGTATTAAATCTGCTATAACTGGGATTTCCAAAAAAGCAAAACTTAAAATACGTCCTGGATTTGATGGCATTTTATATCTCACCAAATAATCATCATTACTTTCATTAAATAAATTTGATAAATGAGATGATTTTCTTTTAATATTTTTTAAATTATTTATTGGCATCATTGAGGGTACAATTCCTATATCAACTTTTGATAATTCGTTAACAAAATTGCTTTCAGACCATTGAATGTGTCTTACTTTTAAATTTTTAGGAAATCCAAAATTTAATTTACCTAATTTTTTAAAATTATATAATGCCCAAAATTCAATCGAATATTTTTCAGCTAGTAATTCTAAAGCTTTAAAAACATTTGGGTACATAGCGATTAAATGCAACTTATTGCCATGATAACCTATAATAGTTTTTTCGTGATTTTTTAAATTTATTTTTTTTTGATTATCAAAGTAAGTGTACTCACTATATGTAAAGATTGGTAATTGATACTTTGAAAAAAAGTCTTTCATTTCAATACTATCAATAATAATAAAATCTAAAAAATCAACTATTTTATCAACTTCACTTCCTCTTGGATCAATAATTCCAATAATTGTTTTTGGATACTTTTTTTTTACTCTAATAATTTCTTTTAAATCATTTTTGTAAGACAGAAATAAAATGATATCATATAATTCATAATTATTAAAATCATTAATTGTAAGATTTTTGATTTTCCTTAAAGCATTTATATAATTAAATGAAGCTACAGCATTAATTTCAGTAGTATTTAAAACTATTTTCATATTTTTTTGATTATAATAAATTTTTCTAATTTTTAGTAAAATACTTAGTCATAAACCATAATAATCTTATTGAAATTGCAATTAAAGCAATAAGATAGAAGAATATAAAATTAACTGCTGGAGCTAAAAAGAATATAAAAGCAATACTTCCTACTCTGGATGGAATCCATCTTTTTATAGATTTAAATGCATAAAAATAAGCTTCATTTTCAGGTTTGATAGGATCAGAAAATGAACTGCCTAATTTAATTTTTTGAACTATATCTCTGTAGTTAACCAAACTTGCAGTTATCTCTAAAACATCATAAGTCAAAAAGATCATTGCAAATAATATTAACAATAGTTGCTCTGTGAGCATTTCATTCATTTCAAAATAATACAAATATATTAGTGTTAATGAACAAAAAATTAATCTATCGAATGCAAGATCTAGCTTTTTACCAAAGCTAGATGCAGTCTTTCTGATTCTAGCAATTCTACCATCTAAAAAATCACACATAAAAGAAATATAAAAAAATATTGCGGCTAATATTAAATTATCATTTAATACACAAAAGGCGGATACTAATGCAAATATAGCTCCAATGTAGGTCACAAAATTTGCACTAATTTTTGTACAATTTACTATTAAATATGTTATCCCTAGTGCAGGCATGTCTGTTAAAATTTTTACATAAACACAATGTGAACCAATTACTGACGACTTTACTATGTCTTTGAAGGAGTATTTATAATTCATTAGGTTCCAGTTTTTTTATTACATTTTTAACAAATTCATACACTTTTAACTTTCCTTCTTTTAAATATGCCTGAGGCTTAGTTGCTGTACCATCAGCATCAATCTTTGAGATAACCCCATTACGGAATTCAGACCTTACACCTGTAGCAAAATTGAATTTTTTATATCCCAAATCAATAAAAATTTTAAGATCTTTTTCAGATAATCCCGTTACACCATGAAGAACAAAATTAGTTTTAATTTGAATTAAATCATTTATAAGATTCCACTGGATATCTGGCTTAGAATCATAGAAACCATGGGCGGTACCAATAGCAGGTGCAAAAAAATCTACATTTGTTTCCTCAACAAACCTTAATGCTTGTTTAAAAGTTGGATATTTATTGGCTTCATTAATAATTTCATCTTCTTTTCCAGCAATTACTCCTACCTCACCTTCAACACTAACACCATTGTTTTTTGAAAGTTTAACAATTTTTGCTGTATTTTTTATATTCTCATCCAGCAATAAATGCGAACCATCATACATGACTGAGCTATATCCCGCCTCTACGGCATTTATTATATCTTCCTCAGACTGGGCATGGTCTAAATGAATTGAAACTGGCACATCATAATAATTTGAAATGGTAGTTATTGATTTAACAAAATGTTCATAGCCATAATAGTCTTTTACTGAGGATGGCGTGGAAGCAAGAATTGCTCCACAATCTAAATCTTTCAAAGCAGAACAAACACCATGAATTATATCAATATTTCCACCACCAACATCTAGGTGGGGCAACCCATGCTGTTTTGATTTCGTTAACTCTAAGAGTTCTAAAGAATTTAATATAGACATTATATATTTAGTTTTGTATCAAGTGCTTTTTTATAATCCTCTGGGAAATCAATTTCAATTGAGACTCTATTTCCAATATCAATATAATTCATTGTAATAAGATTTTGATCAACACAATCTTGAAGTACTGTTTCAAAAAACGAATCAAGGGAACCCATTTTTTCAATTCTTTTCTTTATGGCTTCTGAAATAACTTGAGATACTTGTGGTCCAATTTTTGCCAGTCCTGTAAATTCTCCAAATGCTGACTTACAATCCATTTCTTTATTAATCTCAATTATATTATTATTTAAAACTCTCACCTTCATTTCTTCCTCAATTGTATTCTTTGGTTCTACACAAAGAACACAATCTCTGTAATCATTTTTCAAATCAAAAAAAATTGATTTATCAAAATAAACATCTGCGTGAAGAAAATAAAAACCCTCGTTTAAATGTTTTAAAGCAAACCAAAGTGAACCTAAAACATTACATCTTTCATAAAAAGGATTCACAATAAAAGTTATATTTGATTTTGAATAGGCTTCAATAAATAAATCGGCTTTATAACCCACTACAACTATGATTTCTTCTACGCCAGCATTTCTTAAACAATCAATTTGATGATCAAAAATTTTTTTACCATTTATTTCTAAAAATGATTTTGGAAGATCATTAGAAATAGATGAAATTCTATTTCCTTTTCCTGCTGCCATTATTATTGCTTTCATATTTAAATATTAATTTATAATTACAATGATTTTAAATAAAACTGTGTCAGATCACAACCATCAGACCACCAAGGGTCATTTGCCAAATTACCACTAACTTTATTTGACAAATCAAAACAGTCTTTTTTATTTAGATTAAAATCTGAAAGTCTTGGTTGTAAATCAATTGCTGTCATAAATGTTTTTAATAATTTTAAAATGTTTTTATTGTCATTACACTCAATACCTGCATTTGATAAACCTTTATACATTCTATCAGCAACTGCTTCGAGTTTTTCTTTAGAGCTTGTCATAGTAATTTCAACCCAACTTGGATAGATTGCAGCCAGTCCTAAAGCATGCGGAGTTTTTGTAAGCTCACCGAGAGGATATTGCAATCTGTGAGGTAAACATGTAGAAGAATTAGCTAGATTAAAACCCATCAACATACTGTAAAATGACATCGAATTCCTTGATTTTAAATCACCCGGGTTGTTTAATAATTTAGGTAAAGACTCAGTAACATTTTCAATGGCTAATAAACTGTAAGCTGAAGTCATCTTATTAGAAGCTCTTGATAAATAAGTTTCTAATGCATGAGTAAAAACATCAAAACCTGATATTTTAGTTACAGAACTGGGGCATGAAATAGTCAGATTTGGATCTACTATAGCAATATGAGCATATACTGCTTCCCCTCTAAGACCAGTTTTAATACCTTTTTCTGGCCAACTAATAATAGCCCCTTTACTTAATTCAGCTCCAGTGCCAGATGTTGTTGGTATTACAATAAGAGGAATAGAGCTTTTATCTATTAATTTTCCTTGAAAATATTCATGAATATCGCCCCCTTGTTTTATAATTACAGATGCTGCTTTGGCTGCATCAAGTGCACTACCCCCTCCAACCGCTATTAGAAACTCTGAATTAGTTTTTGAGAATAAATTTACAATATCGTTTACATGAGAAGAGGTGGGTTCAGAATCTACTTTTGAAAAAATTTCATATTCATGTCCTTTAAGATCTAATATCTCTTTACATGTTTTAATTGCTGGAGATTTTTCAATATTAGGTCCAGTTATTATTAAACATTTTTTACCAAAATCATCAGGTATTTTATTTAAATTGGATATCGACCCTGTTCCAAAAAAAACTTTTACAGGAGAGCTTAATTGCCACTCTTTATTAGGTAAATCAAATCCTTTTTTTACATTCATAAATTTCCTTTAAAATAATCTCTATTAGACTTATTTTTATATGTTTTTTTCATTAAGCTAGCTCTAATTTTATATGGTTCCAAGAGAGATTTGTAAACTTCTTCATATAATTGATAAAAATCATTATATATCTGATGATTTATTAAATTAGGTTCAAAAATTTTTTCAATATTCACAAATTTGTCAAACCCCTCTTTCATAGTTGAAAAAACACCTCTGGAAACTAAACAGATTAATGCAGCACCTATTGATGTTGTTTCAAAATTACTTAACTTTTTTACTGGCAATCCAAATACATCGGATTTAATTTGATTAACTAGGTCTAATCGAGCTAAACCACCTGAAACTGTTACTGATGATATATCGATATCAAAACTTTTTACAACTTCACCTATATTTCTTACAGAGAATGCAACACCTTCCAAGACAGATCTCGTAAATTGCTCTCTCGTGTGAGTTCTGTTAATTCCAAAAAAAACTCCTCTGCAATCAGAGTTCCATAAAGGTGATCTTTCACCAAGAAGTTGAGGTAAAAATATAGCTCCATTTGGGCAAGGATCATGATTCAATCCGTCCTTTTCAATTTGTGTGTAAGGATCCTTAGAATTAGAATAATTGAAATTCTTTAGCCATTCGATAACTCCACCACCCAAATTATTTGAACCTCCAACTAACCATTTATTATTTTCTGTGTAAGGTGAAACATATATTCTATGAAGAGGATCACTAATTTTCTTACTAGATACAACCCTAAAGCTAGTAACTGTTCCGGAAACATCTACAGAATCTCCAGTTTCATAACAACCAGTTCCATTGACAGCAGCTAAAGCATCGTAGGTTGATAATATGACTTCACATGAACGAGGAATACCAAGATCTTCAGAGATAGATTTTGTAATATAACCAATACCTGATCCAATCTCCTTAATCTCAGGCAAAGTATTGATGTCAATTCCAATTCTATCCAAAAGCTCAACAGGATAACTTTTATTTTCATTAGAATAGAAAAACTTAAGTGCATTATTAACATCTGTAACATGATTTCCAGTCAAAATCATATTTAGGTAATCACCTGCATTTAAAAAGTGAGATGTTTTTTCAAAAATTTCATTTTCATTGTTCTTAACCCATAGAATTTTTGGAATCATTAAATCAGGGGAAGATTTCATTCCTGTTTCTAAAGAAGTAGTTTTAAATTCATCTAAATTTTGAATAAAAGCAACTTCTTTTTTTGATCTTTTATCAGAGACAAGAATACAGTTTCTTAATGCATTATTATTTTTATCGACAGGCACCATACATGATGCAGAAGTGGTAACTGTAATATATTTTATTTCTGACTTCTTTTTGCCTAATTTAGTGATAACATCTTTGATAACACAGTAAGCTAATTTCTTCCAAATATTTGGGTCTTGTTCAATAAAATCATCAAAAATGATAGTATCTATCGGTTTTGATGACTCTGCTAAGCAGTTACCGTCAAAATCAAAAGCAATACATCTTGTACTTTTTAATCCTTGATTTAACACTAAAATAATCATTTTATTTTTATCCATTTAATACAATATTTAGAGCATCGTTTAGCGATTTTGAATGTCCTTTTCTTGTGAAATTCATTGAAGCTTCTAATGTTAAACTTCTTTTATTGACATATTCTTGATCTGTAATTTTTGATACTTTTTTAACAATATTTTTTACTGCCTTAATTCTATTTTTATTATTATCTATTAAAAATCCAAAATTTTTAATATCAACTCCAGCCTCATAATTTATAATGGGTACTAAGCCACTTCTCATATTATTTAATACCGAAGTCGCGCATCCTTCAGCTGCACTGTGGAATATGGTGTAGGAGCATTTATTACATAAATCCTTATAATTACTTCCCGTAACATCAACAAAACCATAATAATTTATATTTGGACATAAAAGGATAACATTTTTATAAAAATCATTAAAAGCTTTTTCTTCGGGTCCACATATGTGAAGATTGTATTCAGGCATTTCTTTGAATGCTTCAACCATAATATCAACACCCTTACATATAAGTCCACTTCCAGCAAAACATAAAAAATGTTTTCTATCCTTAATCGTTGAGCTTAAATTTTTATGATCCAGGCTAGTTATTGTACTTGGAAGAATGGATAATGTTTTAATATTATGCCGAGCATATGACTTAAAACTAAAGCCATTTTCTTCTCCAATACAAAAAACATAATCTGATACAGAGGCAAATTTATTAAAATCAACATCTACAGTTCTCATGTAAGGAGCACTTGACTTAGTCCTTTTATTAAAATTATCATACCTTTCCTTGACTAACTTATTTGATGTATTTGGCTCCGGACCGGTAGCATATAAAATCTTTTTAGCATTCTTTAATAAATTGGCATATTTATAAAAATGTTTACCTGAATTACCAGACCCATAACCAATAAATAAATCATAAATGTCCTTTGGTGTATAATTATTTACCTCTCTATCAATAATATCAACTATAAACCCTTTAGAATTTAAAATACGAACAAGTTCTTTTATCTCCCAGACATTTGAATGGCTATTTAATTTTCTATAGAAAGGTTCAGTTTTCATGTAAACCAAACATCTTTTATTAAAATCATTATAACCACCTTTTATTCCAAAAATTTTTAAGTTAAATGGTTTCTTCAATTTAGCTAACACTTTATCAAAAAATGATATATTCTGAGTATTCATTATAATTTATATGAGGAAATAATTAATTTTTTTATTTCATCAATTTCATGGCTGAATAATAAATCTAGAATTGATAAATTTGGCACAAAATTATCTCCAGGTTGATTGTAAGTTGGATGATTAAAATCCTGAAAAACTACTTCTATATTATTTTTTTTAAATGGTGTCAGATCTAAATAATCTTTTCCTGACTTTCCAGATAAATATTTCGAAGCACCTAGATAATTACAAATATCGTAATTAACAATCCCTCCTGATTCACTTTTTGGTAAACTCAGATCAGAGGCAACCTTGACATCACAATCAATATTCAAAATTTCAAAAAAATATTTAATCAACTTAGTATTTAATCTACTAATTGATTTTGTTTCCTGATCAAAAATTACTTTTAAAGCAGTTATATACTTTTCATAAAATGGGTAATTTGAATATGATTTTTCAATAATTTTAAAATATTTTTTTAAGAATTTATTATCGTATAATATTTGTTTTTCATAAATCATGTCTTGGGAGCTGCCTTTAATTAATGGTACAGTAAGCCATATAGAATTACCATTACAGGGAGAGATAATTTGATTTCTATTTTGAAAATAATTTTTTCGAAATTGAACGTTATCAAGAATAACAAAAATATCACAATTAAAGGCTTTATTGAAAAAACCTAACCATGGCATATGTTCTGGCTGGTGAATAGTAACAATCATTTTTTTAAAATTTTAAACATAAAATAGTACAAGTAATCAACTTCATTAAAATACTCTTTAACTAAAGAATATGTTTTGATTACTTTCAAATTATTTTTTTCAAAAAGGTTAACATAAAAACTTTTTAAATAGTCAATATTTAAGTTAGAAGTATCTTCAACTTTATAAAATTTTTCTCTTCTAAGTTTCCAATCAGGAAAATTATCCAAACCAAACGGTTTCAAACAAACATTTAAAATAATGTAGGATTCGTCATACAATATGTTTCCTACATTTTCTATGAAATCAAAATGCTCACAGTATTCACGATTTTCACCGTAACAATTAAGAGAATTGTCAATAATTAATAAATTTGTAATTGATTTTTTATTTTGATTTATGTAACTAATTGAATCTCTTGCATTAGTAACTGCGGTTGGAAATTTGTTTTTTAAAATCTTAAGACTATTTTGATCAATATCCCAAGCTTCATAATTATCAAATTTATTTATAAAATTAAAAGATTGCCAATCACCTTCTTTGGCAAAGATGTCTAAGCAATTGACTTCATTATTTAAATCTATTAATTCTGTAAGCTTATTTAAATTGACATGTATTCTGTTAAATTCTAATTTATTCATAAATTTCTATTCATATAAATTTGAAAAGCTTCAGCATAATTAGTCCTAGCTTCCATTCCTCTATATTTTGCCCAAGATTTTATACTTTTTGGAGATAAATAATTATCAGATTCTCTAATTTGAGATGGAAAAAGGTCTCTAAAAATTTTAATCTTTACATCAACTTGTTCTTCAGTAAGAATTTCATAGTGATTTCCCTTAAAATTTGAGAATGGGTCTGTTGAGTGAACATACGTTGGGTTTTCATAAATCAATATTTGATTTGGGAAAAAAAGAGAAGTAGGACGCATAGCTGCTATTGTAGCTTCATAAACTGCCCTATGATCATGATGGAATGAAATTCCTGAAACTAAAACAGTGTCTGGCTTCACAGAATTTATAGTTGTTTCAATTATTTTCACAAGATCATGTCTAGGGTACATGTCTAAGTGTGCTTCATGCTCTAAAGGCAATTTAAAACCACCTATTTTTTCAATCATTTCACCATTAAAATAATTTACGTAGTTTTTAAATTCATTGATTCTGATATTTCTTTGTGTATCTTTCATGTGATTGAGATTCATATTAGAACACGCTATCAACAAAAAATACATTTTAGAATTATTTTTTTTCTTTAACAAATACCCTCCAGCGCCTATAATACCATCATCACTATGGGGTTCTATAATTAGAATTTTTTTACTCATATCAATTCGTTTTATGTTTTATTAATATCTATTACTAAATTCTTCATGACTCAAATATTTTTTTATTAGTATACATTATTTAAAGTATCTCTTTATTTTTAAAAAATTAGTTATTAACTATAGTAGCTACTATACCATTCTACAAATTGTCTTACCCCTTCTTTCGTTGATGTATTTGGTCTAAACCCTATATATTCTTCTAATGAAGATGTATCTGCATGAGTAGCTGGAACATCTCCAGGTTGAATATCCATCATATTATAGTCACCTTTAATATTTAATGACTCCTCTAGAGCCTTAATATAATCCATTAAATTAACAGGTGATCCATTACCAATATTAAATATTCTATAAGGAGCAGAAGAAGTATCAATTCTAGGAATATCACTATTCCAATTTTGATTTTTTGAAGGTGGCTTTACCACAAGCCTAACTATACTTTCAACAATATCATTAACATAAGTGAAGTCTCTGATCATATTTCCGTGATTGAAGACATTTATTTTTTCCCCTTTCCTAAAGGCTTCAGCAAAAAGAAATAAAGCCATATCTGGTCTACCCCATGGCCCGTATACAGTAAAAAATCTGAGTCCAGATGTGGGTAAGTTAAATAAATGAGAATATGAATGAGCAAACATTTCATTTGCTTTTTTTGTAGCTGCATATAAAGCCATCGGATGCTCAGTTGGCATTTTTTCGCTCAAAGGCATAGAAGTGTTTAATCCGTATGCTGAACTTGTACTTGCATAAACTAAATGTTTTACATTACTTAACCTAGCTCCTTCCAATACAGATAAAAATCCATCAATATTACTATGTGTATAAGCTCTTGGATTTTCTATACTATATCTTACCCCTGCTTGAGCAGCAAGATTTACTACATAATCAAAGGACTCACTCATCATAAACTCAACAATTGAATCATGATTAGCAATATCCATTTTCAAAAATTTAAGATTTGAATGCGTACTTGATTTTACAAGTTCTCCAATTTTAATATTTTTTCTTGAAATACCTAGTTTTTCAAGTCTGGCATATTTTAAGTTTACATCGTAATAGTCATTTATAATATCTAAGCCTACTACTTCAAAACCATCATCTACAACTCTTTTGGTTAAATGAAAACCAATGAAACCCGCAGTTCCCGTTACTAATATTTTTTTTTTCTTATTTTCCTTATAATGCTCCATCAACTTTGTTCTTATTTAAAATTCCTTTTACATCAAACAAAACTCCATTTTCATTTAAATAACTTTTTAAATTAAAAGTTAAAAAATCATTGTGAGCGACAGCTAAAATAACTGCACTATAATTTTTTGAAATTTTGTTAATTAAGTCAAATCCGAATTCTTTTTTCACCTCATTTGAATTAGCCCAAGGATCATAAACATCGATATTAATATCATAATCGTGAAAACTTTTATATATATCAATAACTCTAGTGTTTCTAATATCCGGACAATTTTCTTTAAATGTAAATCCTAAAATGAGTATACTAGAATTTTTAATTGGAATATTTTTTTTTATCATCAATTTAACTACTTCGCTTGCAACGTAGTTCCCCATGCTATCGTTCATTCTTCTTCCAGCTAATATAATTTCAGGATTATATCCAAACTCTTGAGCTTTTTGTGACAAATAATAGGGATCTACTCCAATGCAATGACCACCTACTAAACCAGGCTTAAATGGAAGAAAATTCCACTTTGTACCCGCAGCTGCTAGAACATCTTGTGTATTGATATTCATTAAATTAAATATTTTTGCTAATTCATTTACAAATGCAATATTAATATCTCTTTGTGAATTTTCTATTACCTTGGCTGCCTCAGCAACCTTAATAGTTGCTGCTAAATAAGTGCCCGCAGTTATTACCGAATTATATAAATCATCAACTTTTTTTGCTGTTTCATTATTTGAACCAGATGTTACCTTTAAAATTTTATCAACTGTATGTTCTTTATCGCCTGGATTAATTCTCTCTGGAGAATAGCCTACATAGAAATCAACATTAAATTTCAAACCAGATACTTTTTCTAAAACAGGCACACAATCATCCTCAGTTGCGCCCGGATAAACTGTAGACTCATATATTACAATATCTCCTTCTTTTATGAGAGAACCTACAGTTTCACTGGCTTTAATTAAAGGAGACAAATCAGGTTGATTATATTTATTTATCGGGGTTGGAACAGTAATTATATAATAATTACAATCTTTAATTTCATCTATTTGCGTGGTACAAAATAATCCATTCTGGTCAGATTCACGATTTACTAAAACTGATTTCAAGGTTTTATTGTCTATTTCTAAAGTTGAATCAATTCCTTGCATGATTTCTGACACTCTTTTACTGTTAATATCAAACCCAAACACTGAAAATTTAGTAGCAAATAGTCTTGCAAGAGGTAATCCAACATAACCCAATCCTATGATTGCAATTTTGTTATTTTTCATGCTTTTTTTTACCAATTTGATAGTATTCAATTCCCTTTTCTCTAAGATTTAATGTGCTGTATTGATTTCGACCATCAAAGATAATAGAAGATTTTAATACTGATTTAATCTTATCAAAATCTGGCGATCTAAATTCTTTCCATTCGGTAAGTAACACCAAAGCATCCGAATCAATTAAAACATCATATTTAGAATCTAAATATTCTATATTTTTCACTCCTTTTAAGTAATACTCTTTTGCTTCATTAACCGCCTTAGGATCGTATGCTTTTATCTTAGCACCACGTTTCACCAATTCTTTTATTACATAAATAGAGGGAGCTTCTCGCATGTCATCAGTTCCAGGTTTAAAAGCCAATCCCCAAACACCAAAAGTATATCCTGTTAAATCCTCACCAAATCGTTTGACTATTTTTTGAGCGATTACTAATTTTTGAGCATCATTCACCTTTTCAACTGCATTTATCAACAGCGCCTCATACCCATTTTCTTTGGCTATTTTAGTCAGTGCTTTTACATCTTTTGGAAAACAAGAGCCTCCATAGCCTACTCCAGGATAAATAAAACTATATCCTATACGCTTATCCGAACCAATTCCAATTCTTACCTTATTGGCATCTGCCCCTACTTTTTCACAGATATTAGCAATTTCATTCATAAAAGATATTTTGGTCGCCAGCATCGCGTTCGCTGCGTATTTAGTCATTTCAGCCGAGCGTATATCCATTGACATAAACCGATCTCTTGACATGCAAAAAGGCTGATATAATTGTTTCATTTTATCAGTGGCATACTCACTGTCAGAACCAACAACTACTCTGTCTGGCTTCATAAAATCTGCAATCGCTACTCCTTCTTTTAAAAACTCAGGATTTGATACGACATCAAACTGAAGGTCCGAACTCCTCAAGTCTAATTCTTTTTGAATAGTGGACTTAACCTTGTCTGCAGTTCCAATAGGTACTGTAGATTTATCTACCACAATTAATCTTTTTTGCATAGACTGACCTATAGATTTTGCTACTGATAAGACATATTGTAAATCAGCAGACCCATCATCTCCCATCGGAGTTCCAACTGCTATAAAAGCAACATCAGAGTTCTTTAAAGCTTCTTTTAATTCTGTTGTAAAAAATAAATTTTTATTTTTTACGTTTTGTAAAATCATTTGCTTCAAACCAGACTCAAAAATGGGAATAATTCCTTTATTTAATTTTTCTATTTTTTTTGAATCAATATCTACGCAAGTGACTCTATTGCCCATTTCGGAAAAACAAGTCCCTGAAACTAACCCAACATACCCTGAACCAATAATAGTAATATTCATTTAATTTATGTCTAATGATTTAACTTGTTTCCTTAACCCTGTCGAAGAAAAACGATGATCTCTTGAATTGTAATAAATTTCAATTCCCTTTTCTTCACAGTACGTTCTACCAGTAAAGTCCTTTTCCTTATACTCGTCGCCTATAATACGTACATCAAGTTTGAAAGACCGCAGGATATCTTCTAAATCTTGCTCCAAAACATAAGGTACAATTTCATCGATGTACTTAGATCCTTTTAACTGAATATAACGCTCAATTATAGACTGTGAAGGCTCGTTTTTCTCAGGGCGATCAATCGAAGGATCTAACTGCAGGCCAACAATTAAATAATCACACTGACGTTTTGCTTCTTCAAGCATCTTTACATGCCCAGCATGAAAAAGATCAAAGGTTGAAAAGGTGATTCCTACTTTAAATTTTTTCATTAAAATTTTAATTTATTTTTTCAAACGAGTTTTAATTTCTGTACTTGAAAAACGATGCTCTCTTGAG
>CESO01134957.1_pt1 | contig 32585 bp, 23 predicted proteins | sample 356341 | NCBI WGS metagenome assembly CESO01 (sample SAMEA2621812, study PRJEB7988) | marine metagenome | biome: marine biome (ENVO:00000447); feature: deep chlorophyll maximum layer (ENVO:xxxxxxxx); material: "saline water (ENVO:00002010), including plankton (ENVO:xxxxxxxx)" | depth 35 m | reverse complement strand
TTTTTTTTGCGTCCTTTGAAAATTAATAATTAGCTTTCTAAATCATATCTTCGTAGAATCAAAAATTCATTCCTTAAATATATTGCTCAAACTTCACCAAATCCACCTATGTATGAATTTGTACGAGGAAAAGGAATACACTTGTATGATAGGTATAATAAGCCATTCATTGATTTAATTAGCGGTATAGCTGTAAATAATATTGGCCATTGTAATCCGGAAGTCACTAAAGCTATAAAAGACCAAGTGGATAAATATAGTCACCAAATGGTTTATGGTGAATACATTGTGCAACCACAAGTCCAACTTGCCAAAAATCTCGCCAAAAATCTACCCTCAAATCTTCAATCATTTTATTTTTTAAATAGTGGAAGTGAGGCAATCGAAGGAGCTATGAAAGTGGCTAAAAAATATACAGGAAGATCCAAAATAGTTGCAATGAGAAATGCCTATCATGGAAGTTCAAGTGGTTCACTTAGTATGATGAGCAATGAATATTACTCTGGACCCTTTAAACCTCTATTACCAAATATCTATTTCATGGACTATAATGATTTAGATTCCATTGAAATCATCGATGAAAGGACTGCAGCAGTATTTATTGAACCTATTCAAGCTGAAATAGGATATTTACCAGCAACACAAGAATTCTTAAATGCCCTTAGAGAAAAATGTGACAAAACTGGGACTTTATTAATCTTTGACGAAATACAAACAGGTATTGGAAGAACAGGTAAATTATTTGCTTTTGAACATTATAACATTACACCCGATATTTTAGTGAGTGCAAAAGCCCTGGGTGGAGGAATGCCTATAGGAGCATTCATAAGTTCATCCAAAATCATGAAAAGTATCGAAGACAAACCTATCCTAGGTCATATTAGCACTTTTGGGGGGCATCCAGTTTGCTGTGCTGCAGGAAATGCCTCATTAAATTACATTGAAAAATATCAGCTTCTAGATAAGGTTTCAGAAAAAGAAGCTTTATTTAGAAAATTATTAGTTCATCCAAAAATTAAAAAAACTAGCGGTAAAGGTTTGATGCTCTCTATTGAACTAGATAATTTTGATGAAGTCGAAAGGACAATGAAAAGATGTATGGAGCATGGAGTAATTATTGATTGGTTTCTATATAATACTAACTGCCTTAGAATATCTCCACCATTAATTATATCTAATTCTGAAATACACAAGGTATGCAAGACAATATTAAGATCTCTCGATTAAACTAACTATCAAGTTTTTCAATTTCTTTTAGAATCGCATCAGCTTCTGCAGCTTTGGCATCAGAGGCAGTTCTATTTACAGTGCTTAGTTTATAAGACTCTTTAATAAGTTTATCATAGGTTTCTTCGAGTTTTTCCTTTTGAGATTTTTTTTTAAATAAACCGAACATGTTAAAAAAACATTTTTCTATGTGAATAGTTCATATCATCTTTTAATAAGTACTTACTTCCCCCAGAGGCCTTCTTGTCTTCCTTTCTTTTTCTTGGCAGATTTTGGGTTATATCCCTCCATATCATCTTGAAGTGCAGCACAATGCTTGGCTTTGCATGAAAAAAGAGACATTGCAGTCATGGAAATTAAGAAAATATATAATAGCATCATTCTCATTATTCAAATAACCAAAATTCACTTGATATAATCAAAAAAATATGTAGAGCGTGTTGAGGTATTATATTTGAAAGGTATAGGTTAAAATAATCAAAGAGTGCGTCGGCTATATTTAATATTACTAATAACACTATGCCTTGCTGGTACTGCACAAATTCGAATTGTAAATAAAAATTTGGAAAGTATTTCTGGAGTACTTCTCATGCAATCAACAAAAGTTATTGGTATTTCAGACCAGTCAGGAACAATTAATATAGACACTTCATCTACTGAAATAGACAATTTATTCTTATCGCACAAAAACTATTATCAAAAGGATATAACACCAAACCTCTTGTTTGATAACTCTACTATCATTTTAACTAAAAAAATCAATTCGTTTAACCCTGTCGTAGTTTCTGCTGGCAGAAATTTTCGATATAAAAATGATATAGCATTGCTCACCCAAAGAATAGATAAGAAAAAGATTGAACTCATTCTTCCTCAAACCGCTGCTGATCTTTTAAACATCGATCAAAATATCTATATACAAAAAACCCAACAAGGTGGTGGAAGTCCTATTATCCGTGGATTTTCTACAAATCGAATATTATTAGTTGTAGATGGGGTTAGAATGAATACTGCAATTTTTAGATCTGGAAATGTTCAAAATGTAATTTCTATTGACCCTTTTACCGTTGAAAGTACTGACTTGATTTTTGGACCATCAAGCCAATTCTATGGAAGCGATGCTATTGGAGGAGTTCTGAATTTCACGACAGTAAAACCTGAGTTTACTGAAAATAAAATGGATCTGAAAACTAAAACTAACCTAAGATATAGTTCTGCTAATAATGAAAAAACCTACCACAGTCAATTTTCTTTTAGTGGAAAAAGGATAGCTACTGTAACAGGTTTTACTTTCAGTAAATTTGACGATTTAAAAATAGGTAAAAAAGGGAGTAAAGTTTATGGCCGACCAGACTATATTTCAACAAGGTTTTCATCAGATACAATTATCAATAACAGCGATGAAAGCATCCAGATAAATAGTGGTTACAATCAAAAGAATTTCTTGCATAAAACCTCGTTTAAAATCAGTTCAAACTCACAGATTCACTATGGTATTCAATATAGTGAAACGTCTAATATTCCTAGATATGATCGACTCATTCAACGGGACGAATTGAACCAATTAAGTCAAGCTGAATGGTATTACGGACCTCAAATATGGATGTTTAATAATCTAACATTTAAGCACATTAGCAAAACAAAACTATTTGACGAGTTTAAGTCAACCATTGCACATCAGAAATTTGTTGAAAGTAGAAATACACGAAAAATATATTCGAACCTTCTTAATCAAAGAGAAGAAAAAGTTAGTGCATGGAGTTTAAACGCAGATTTCTCCAAATACATTAATTCAAAAACACAAATAAACTATGGTTTAGAATATGTGTCTAACATAATTCAAAGTTCGGGAAGTCAATTAAATACAAATAATCAAACGAAACAAGCCATTACAACAAGATATCCTAATGGGGCATATTGGAAGACTGGCGGTATATATTTTAATGTTATCCAAAGGTGGAGTAACCATTCAATTACTGAAGGTGGTTTGAGGTATAATCTTGTTGGGATGAATGGCCAATTTGATACATCGTTAACATCCTACCCTATTTCAGATTTTAATATTACTAATCGAGCAATAACTGGTTCAATATCTCAGTTAGTTAAGAAAAAATTTGGTTCAATCAGCTTCGTTTTATCAACTGCTTTTCGATCTCCAAACATAGACGATATTGCCAAAACATTTGATAGCAATCCTGGGTTTATCACTATTCCAAACCCCAACTTAAAACCAGAATATGCATATCATGGTGAAGTTAATTTAGACTACAATATTTCCAGAAAAATTAAAATTCAAAATTCAGTTTTCTATACTTATTTGGATCAAGCAATTAATCTCTCAAATACAATGCTTAATGGGGCTGATAGTGTAATCTATGATAATACTTTGAGTCAGGTACAAATGCTTACAAATGATCAATACGCTTCAGTTGTAGGAGACCAAATTACCATAAAATACAGTCCAAACGAATTTATATCTCTCAAGACAACTTACACTTTTTTAAATAGTCAATCAAGTAGTGGTGATGCGATTAGACACATCACACCTAATTTTGGTAGTACCACACTATTAATGAATTATAGAAAATACAATTTAATGGTGTATAGTATTTATAATCAAAGATTTAACAACAATCAATTTTCTAACACTGAAAAAAACAAACCACAATTTTATTTGACAGACAAAAATGGGTTAGCATATTCTCCATCTTGGCACACATTTAACATAAAATTGGGCTACTATTTGAATACTAAAGTTATACCCTATCCGATCAAGATTAATTTCGGGGTAGAAAACATAATGGATAAAAGATACAGACCTTACAGTTCGAGACTAACAGCCCCAGGAAGGAACATTGTAGTTGCATTACAAGTAAAAATTTAGCTTATTTTTTCTTGTCAGGTTTACTGATACTATCTCTCATATCTGTATCAGCTTGAATGTTCTTCATTTTATAATAATCCATGATGCCTAGATTACCACTTCGAAATGCTTCTGCCATTGCCTTGGGAACTTCTGCCTCGGCAAGGATTACAAGTGCACGAGCATCTTGAGCTTTCGCCTTCATCTCCTGTTCTTGAGCTACAGCCATTGCTCTACGCTCTTCGGCCTTAGCATTTGCTACCTTAAGATCTGCCTCTGCTTGATCAGTTTGTAGTTCTGCACCGATATTTTTACCTATATCTATATCGGCTATATCAATAGATAAGATTTCAAATGCAGTACCCGCATCCAAACCTTTTGCTAAAACTGTCTTAGATATGGTATCTGGATTTTCTAATACTGCTTTGTGAGTTGTAGCTGAACCAATTGTAGTTACGATTCCCTCTCCTACACGAGCAAGAATAGTATCCTCTCCTGCACCACCAACTAACTGAGCGATATTTGCTCTAACAGTAACTCTAGCTTTTGCGATTAATTGTATTCCATCCTTTGCAACAGCGGCTACAGGAGGTGTATTAATAACTCTTGGGTTTACAGAAAGTTGAACCGCATCTGCTACATCTCTACCTGCTAAATCAATAGCAGCTGCCATATTGAAATCTAAAGGAATACTTGCTTTATCTGCAGAGATAAGAGCTTTAACTACATTATTAACATTACCACCTGCCATAAAATGAGTTTCCAATTCATTTGAAGATACAGGTATTCCAGCCTTATTTCCATTAATTAAAGCATTTACGATAAGAGAAGGAGGTACTTTTCTAATTCGCATGAATATCAACTGAATGATACTAACACTTTTACCTGAAATTGAAACTTGAGCAGTTACCCAAAGCCCCAATGGAACAAAGTAGAAAAACACAAAGAGTAGGACTACTCCAACGATTAAAAAAGGTATAATTCCCATTAGATATTATTGATTAATTATTTTAATATATATTTTGTTATTGTCTATTTTTTCGACTTCAATTTCTACTCCTGAGGGTATAAAATTTCCTTCAGAATGCACTTCAATACGCTGAGATTTGACACGAGCTATACCAGATGGCCTTATCGCACTTATTGTTTTACCTGTATCTCCCACTTGCACTTCTAATTTACCAATATCGTTAGCTTTACCTGTAATTGTTTCTTTGTTAGAAAACATATCCCATGCACCGTTACGAAAGGCATACACAATAATCACAGTCATGATGGCGATTATCAATGCTAAAAGAATATTGCCATGTAACATACCATAATCAATATATGTAAAGTATACCCCAACTCCAACCATAACTACACCTACAATTCCAACAATAAAACCTGGTACAATAAAAATCTCAATGAGAAGCAATAAAATTCCTAGAATAACAAAAGAGGCAACAATAGAAAGTGTCATATATTACAGCCAAGTTAAGGCTTTTAAATTAAACCTCAAGATAATCTGAAACAGGAAGACAACTACATACCAAATTTCGATCCCCATAGGTATTATCTACTCTACCAACGCTAGGCCAAAATTTGTTTTGTTTCACATAGGATGCAGGGTAAGCTGCCTTTGTTCTTGAATAGGGTCGATCCCAATCATCACCTGATACAAGTTGAGCCGTATGCGGTGCGTGTTTTACAACATTATTGTCTTTATCTGCTAATCCTTTTTCAATATCAGCTATTTCTTCTCGTATGGATAAAAGAGCATCACAAAAACGATCTAATTCTGACTTACTTTCGCTCTCTGTAGGCTCAATCATCAAAGTACCTGGAATTGGGAAACTCACTGTTGGTGCATGAAAACCATAGTCGATAAGTCGTTTAGCAATGTCTTCTACTTGGATGCCAGAGGTAAGTTTGAAAGGTCGAGGATCAACAATCATTTCGTGAGCTACTGTTCCATTTTGACCAGTATACAAAACATCATAGCCATCAGATAAACGATATTTCATATAATTTGCATTCAATATAGCTGTTGCAGTTGCTCTTTTTAGACCTTTAGTTCCCATCATTTTAATGTATGCATAACTAATTAACAATATGCTTGCACTTCCAAATGGAGCAGCACTAACTGCTCGCATCGCTTTATCCGAACTTACACCCTCAACAACAGAATGTCCAGGCAAATATGGAGCAAGATGTTTGGCCACTCCAATAGGACCCATTCCAGGTCCCCCACCACCATGAGGAATACAAAAGGTTTTGTGTAGATTCAAATGACATACATCTGCACCAATATTTGCAGGATTGGTATAGCCTACTTGAGCATTCATATTGGCACCATCCATATAAACTTGTCCTCCAAATTCATGGATTAATGATGTCACTTCTTTGATGGTTTCTTCATAAACACCGTTTGTACTTGGATATGTAATCATTGCTGCTGCTAGAGTTTCTCCATGAGCCTCTACTTTTTCTCTTAAGTCAGCTAAATCAATGTACCCATTTTCGTGGCACTTAACTACAACAACTTTCATACCTGCCATTACTGCACTTGCTGGGTTTGTACCATGTGCAGATTCAGGTATAATTACAATATTCCGGTGATGTTGATTGGTATCTTTAAAAAATTCCCTGATGGTCATGAGGCCAGTGTACTCTCCTTGAGCTCCTGCATTAGGTTGAAGGCTCACCTGATGAAAACCTGTTATTTCAGATAAATCGCGTTCTAAATCATGCAACAACTCCTCGTATCCTGCAAGCTGTTCTTTTGGGGCAAATGGATGAATATTTCCAAAAGACTCCCAAGTTACTGGAATCATCTCACTAGTAGCATTCAATTTCATGGTACAACTTCCCAAGGCAATCATTGAATGTGCTAAAGACAAATCTTTATTTTCTAGGGATTTAAGGTATCTTAACATTTCATGCTCTGTATGGTATGAATTAAACACGGGGTGTTCCAAATAAGTAGAGCTTCTGTTCAATTCTAAATCCCACATCTGAGATGTTTTTTCATCGAATTCTAATTCGACACCTTTAAGCTTTGCAAATAATTCAATGAGCTGCATAACATCTTGAATTTCGGTCGTTTCATCAATACTAATCCCAATATAATCCGACTCATAACGAACATTAATTTTATACTGATTAAGTAGTTCCCGCAAACTTGATTGATCAGTTTTGTCGAATAAAATAGCAATTGTGTCAAAAGCACTATTATTTTTTAAATCATATCCAATTTTAACCAGATTATTTGCTAAAATACTGGTGAGTTGATTGACTTTTTGAGCAATTTTTTTAAGTCTTTCAGGCCCATGATAAACTGCATACATCCCTGCCATCACAGCAAGAAGTGCTTGAGCTGTACAAATATTACTAGTGGCCTTATCTCTTTTAATGTGTTGTTCACGGGTTTGGAGAGCCATTCTCAAGGCGGTGTCACCATTGGAATCCTGAGAAACCCCAATTACTCTACCAGGCAATCTTCGCTTATGCTTTTCTTTGGTTGCAAAATAAGCAGCATGAGGTCCACCATTTCCCATTGGTATACCGAACCTTTGAGTACTCCCAACAACAACCTCAGCTCCCCAAGAACCAGGTGCTTCTAATAAAGTTAATGAAAGAATATCTGCAGCAACAACAGTTTTGATTTGATGTACTGCTGCTCTCTCAACCAAATCACTGTAATCTTCCACTTTGCCCTCTCCATTTGGGTATTGTACAAAGAGACCAAAAAAGTCCTCATTAAATTCAAAATTTGTAGGATTCCCCTTGACAACAGATATACCTAGTGGTTCCGCTCTGGTTTCAATGACGTCTATCGTCTGAGGAAATGCTTTATCTGAAACAAAAAACTTATTTCCATTTTGTCTACTTTTTGCCGAAAAGACCATCGCCATACCCTCAGCAGCAGCGGTGGCTTCATCCAAAAGACTTGCATTTGCTATTTCCATACCTGTCAAATCCATAATCATAGTTTGAAAGTTGAGTAATGCTTCCAACCTACCTTGAGCTATTTCGGCTTGATAAGGTGTATATTGAGTATACCAACCTGGGTTTTCAAGAATGTTTCTTAAAATAACTTTTGGAGTATGAGTTCCATAGTAGCCCATACCAATGTAATTTTTAGAAATTTGATTTTTTCTTCCAATTGATTTCAACTTAGATAATAGTTCAATCTCTGTCAAAGGTTCATCTAATTTCAGTTCGTTTAGAAGTCTAATTTCATTGGGTATTGTGTCAGAAATGAGTTCTTCCATTTTATCATACCCAAGCAAGGATAGCATCTGGTGTTCTTCTTTGAAATTTATGCTATTGTGGCGGTCAGAAAAATGCTCTTTATACATCTTAAATATCTTACGATTAAATTATTACAAAAATAAATTTAGGTTAGTTAAAAAACCCAAATGTTCAATATAAGTTCACAAAAGATTTAATACGTTTGTATCAATAATCGTATTTTTAATCATTATGCCAGAACAAATTTTTGAACCTTTAATTACACAAGACACCATTCTATTTGGGGTTCTTGCGAGTTGCTTGGGGCTTGTTTTTATGACAAGTAGCTCAAACAAAGCATTCTGGAAAAAATTTTATACCATAGTACCTGCTCTATTTATGGCCTACTTCCTCCCAGCAATTCTTACCACACTTGGAATTATTGCTCCCGAGTGGAATACCATTTCTGAGACGGGTGAAATCATACAACATGAATCCAACCTATACTACGTCGCTAGTAGATATTTCTTACCTGCTGCTCTTGTATTGATGACATTAAGTCTTGACCTAAAAGCTGTTTTTAATTTAGGACCCAAAGCCCTAATTATGTTTCTAACAGGTACTGTCGGTATAATCATCGGTGGTCCAATAGCTATCTATATATTATCGCTAATCTATCCAGAAGCCATTGGAGGTATTGGCCCTGATGCAGTTTGGAGAGGATTAGCAACATTAGCTGGAAGTTGGATTGGAGGGGGAGCCAATCAGACAGCAATGCTGGAGATCTATGGATACAACCAAAAATTATACGGCGGAATGGTCTTCGTTGACATCGTGGTAGCAAATATTTGGATGGCTATACTACTAATTGGTATAGGTAAAACTGAAAAAATTGATCGTTGGTTAAAGGCTGACACTACCGCAATAGAAGATTTAAAAGCCAAAGTATCAAAGTTTACTCAAGAAGTAACCAAGAATCCATCATTAAAAGACTTAATCATATTGCTCTCAGTTGCATTTGGTACAGTTAGTCTTTCTCATTTTTTTGCAAATATTCTGGCTCCATTTTTCGAATCAAAAATTTCTACTATTGAACATTTGACACTTCGAAATACATTTACCTTTCTAGGTTCAAGTTTTTTTTGGATGATTAGTATCTCAACGCTTATTGCTATAATCTTATCATTCACTAAAGTTCGAAAGTTAGAAGGAGCAGGTGCAAGTAAAATAGGAAGTGTATTCATCTACGTCTTAGTCGCTACAATCGGTATGAAAATGGATTTAACAATGATTTTTGATAATTTAGGACTATTAGCCATAGGGTTAATCTGGATGAGTGTTCATGCAGCACTTTTAGTAATAGTTGCCAAATTAATTAGAGCTCCATATTTCTTTTTAGCAATTGGCAGTCAAGCCAATGTGGGTGGTGCTGCGTCAGCTCCTGTAGTTGCATCTGCTTTTCATTCTTCGTTAGCTACTGTTGGAGTATTATTGGCAGTATTTGGGTACGCTGTTGGCACTATTGGTGCAATAGCTTGCACACTACTCATGCAGATAATTGCACAATAAACTAACTTTTCTGTAGTTAATTCATTATATTCCAGCGGTCTATTAGTATAATTTTAAAGATAAAAACTTATGGCGGTATTATCTACGACAAGAACAAATTCAGGAATTTCAACTTATTCTGGTCCATGGGACAAGTCTGCAGTCATTCATTTGCTAAGGAGAGTTCATTTTGGTGTTACCAAAGAAAATATTGATTACTTTGTTAATCTAACACAGGCTGAAGCTATCAATGAAGTTCTTGATATAGACTACAGCATTCCATCTCCCCCAATTAATAATTACAATGACAATAATCCGGATCCCAACGTAAATCCTGGAGAGTCTTGGGTAAATGACTACAATGGTCAACTCAATAATATCAGAAGACGATCTTTCAAATCTTGGTGGGTTGGACAAATTGTCAATCATGATCTAACTATTCGTGAAAAAATGGTCCTTTTTTGGCATAATCATTTTTCAACGCAATCTGCAGTATATGGTTGGGCAAACTTTGGATATCAAAATAATCAACTTCTGAGATCGAATTGTCTAAAAAACTTTAAATCATTGGTCAAAGATGTAACACTTGACCCTGCAATGTTAGTATTCTTAAATGGAGAGAGAAATAGTAAAACTGCTCCAGATGAGAATTACTCTAGAGAGCTTCAAGAGCTCTTTACACTTGGAAAAGGTCCAGAATCACAATACACTGAAACAGACGTTATTGCTGGTGCAAAAGTCCTTACTGGTTGGAGGATAAATCGAACTACGGGAGATGTATATTTCCAAAGTACTAGGCATGACACTTCAGATAAAAAGTTTTCAGCTTACTACAATAATTATACAGTTACTGGCCAATCAGGTCAAGCAGGTATCAATGAATTAGATGATATGCTAAACATGATATTTGCCCAAAATGAGGTAGCAAATCATATTGTTCGTAAATTATACCGTTGGTTTGTCTATTACAAAATAGACGAAAACACAGAATCCAATGTTATCATACCACTTGCCAATATTTTCAGAAATAGCGGATATGAGATTAAACCTGTTCTCGAAGCGTTGTTCAACAGTGAACACTTTTTTGATACTGCAAATCGTGGTGCATTAATTAAAAGTCCAACTGAATTTTTACTTGGTCTAACAAGAACTTTTGGAATTCCCATACCAGAATCAAGTGATTATGTAGATCAATACGCTTTTTGGAATAGGCTACAATCATCCACTGCACTAATGCAACAAGAACTTGCAGACCCGCCAAGTGTCTCAGGTTGGCCAGCATATTATCAAATCCCACAATTCCATGAATTATGGATAAACAGTGATACCATTTCAAATAGAAATAAAGTTTCTGACACACTTGCTGTAAATGGATATAGAATTGGCACTACCAGACTTAAAATAGATCCATTGCACTTTACGAAAAAATTTAATACGGCAAGTGATCCAAATCTACTAATCAATGACTTTTTAGAAATCATGCACACCTTAGATGTAGATCAGAATCAGCGAGAATATATGAAGTCTATACTCCTTTCTGGACAACTCAATGATGATTATTGGACTGAAGCCTGGAATGCTTATATAGGTGATCCGGATAATACAACTAAAGCGAATATTATTTCGTCACGTTTATCAGCTTTGTTCAAATATTTAATGAACCTTAGCGAATTTCAGCTTTCTTAACCCCTACTAAAAATGAAAAGAAGAGATTTCCTCAAACGAGTAGCACCAGCGTCACTACTTCCATTTGCAATAAATGGCCAACCTATTACGGCATATGGTAAATTATTTGGAACAAATGCAGAAGATTTTACTGAAACTGATAAAGTTTTAGTTCTTGTTCAACTAAATGGAGGTAATGATGGGTTAAATACACTTATACCTCTTGATCAATATCAAAATTTAACCAAGGCACGACCCGATGTGATATTACCTGAAAATAAAGTCCTCCCTCTAAATGGTATTGACGGTACAGGATTACATCCATCCATGTCAAAAATGAAAAATATGTATGATGAAGGTAAAATGCGAATCATACAATCGGTAGGTTATCCAAATCAAAACTACTCCCACTTCAGATCAACAGATATATGGATGTCAGGATCTGATTCAAATGAAATTCTTGAAAGTGGCTGGGTAGGTCGATACTTATCTGAAGAATGGCCCAACTATCCAAATGGTTTTCCTAATGATGATATGGAGGATCCACTTGCCATTCAAATTGGATCACTCGTATCACAGGTATGTCAAGGTGTTGCAGTTAATATGGGATTTGCCCTTTCAAATCCTACTAATTATTACCAACTATTAACTGGTAATTATCCAGATGCCCCAAATACATGGGCGGGTAAAGAGTTAGACTACCTGAGAACAGTAGCAAGACAGACTAATGAATATTCCGTCAAAATAAAAGAAGCTGCAGAAAGTTCAACTAATTTATCTGATCTATACCCAGAAGGCAATCGACTAGCAGATCAACTTAAAATTGTTGCCCAATTAATAGCTGGTGGTCTTAAAACACGTGTATACATTGTATCTCTTGGAGGTTTTGATACGCACGCTAATCAAGTTGACCCTGTGGATAGTAATGAAACAGGTTACCATGCATTCTTGCTGGAAACCGTATCTGAGGCTATCAATGCATTTCAGGATGATATCGAAAAACTAAAGATCGATCATCGAGTTTTAGGAATGACGTTTAGTGAATTTGGAAGACGAATAATTAGTAACGCAAGCACAGGAACTGATCACGGGTCTGCTGCTCCATTATTCATGTTTGGGTCTAAAGTTAAATCTGGTATGTCTGGAAATAACCCTATAATTCCTGATGAAGTAACAGCCAAAGATAATCTTGAGATGGAATTTGACTTCAGAACAATTTACAGTTCAATTCTCCAAGATTGGTTCTGCTTAGATAAAACAGATACAGATAGTATTCTCCTGCAAGATTTTGAAAAAATGAATATTATCCAAGATGCCTGTTCTACATCATCTGCAGATCGCTTAAAACAAAAGCAAACTGGCGATGCATATATCAGGAATTATCCTAACCCTTTTGGAAATGAGACCACTATTAAATATTTTTCTAATGGTGATCAAATTAATATTTCCATTGTAGATGTTCATGGACGATTGATTGATACACTAGTTAGTGACAACATACCACATGGCTCACATGAAATAAAGTTTAACGCTTCAAGTCTAAAACCTGGCACCTATTATCTTACATACCAAAGTGGCTTAATAACTCAAACCAGAAGCTTACTTAAAATCAGGTAATTAAAAAGGAGATCTAAAATCTTCAAAATCTAAAGCTATTTGATCTTTTACCGATAAGATTGGATTATCTATACCCCAATTGATATTCAACAATTTTGAATTCCAAAGTATGGACCCCTCAGAATCTTTGTTGTAATAATTTGTGCATTTATAAGAAAATACTGTGTTGTCTTCCAATGTTAAAAAACCATGAGCAAAACCAGAGGGGATATAGAACATAGTTTTATTTTCTTCATTCAACTCAATTGAAAAGTGATGTCCATAAGTTGGAGATTTATGACGTATATCAACTGCCACATCTAAAGCAGAACCTTTAATTACCCGCACTAATTTACCTTGTGAAAAAGGGTCTCTTTGAAAATGCAAACCTCTTAAAATACCCTTACTACTGGATGATTGATTATCTTGTACAAAATTTGATTTAATACCATGTGAATTCATAAAGTCCTCACGATAACTTTCAAAGAAATGGCCTCTTTCATCACCATAAACAGTAGGTTTAATAACTAGAAGTCCATCAATATTTGTGGTTGAAACATTCATTTTATATTACAATGATAAATAACTTATTAAGTTGTTAAAAATTGTTTGACATATAAGTTAAAAACCAAATTAAATTAAATGAAATTCGCATCTTACAATTATTAGAAAATCTTCATGTCTGAACCTCCATATTTAAAAGATCTAAACCCTGAGCAAAAAGCTGCAGTTATCCAAACAGACGGTCCTATAATGATCGTTGCAGGTGCTGGATCTGGCAAAACTAGAGTTTTGACGTATAGAATTGCACATTTAATTGCCACAGGAGTTGACCCATTTAACATACTATCACTCACATTTACCAACAAAGCTGCTAGAGAAATGCGAAACCGAATTGAGCATGTTGTTGGTCTTGAAGCACGAAATATCTGGATGGGTACATTTCATTCCGTCTTTGCAAAAATATTGCGTATTGAAGCTGATAAAATTGGTTATCCGCAGAACTTCACTATTTATGACTCTGACGATAGTAAAAGCCTCATTAAATCTATTGTCAAAGAAATGAATCTTGATGATAAAATATATAAACCAAATTATATCCTTTCTCGGATTAGTAATGCAAAAAATAATCTAATCCAGGCCCATGTGTATCAAACTCAATCAGACCTAATTGCATATGATGAGACCACAGGAAGAGGAAAAATTCATGAGATCTATACTGAATATGCAAAACGTTGCTTTAGATATGGAGCAATGGATTTTGATGATTTGCTTTTAAATACTTTCAAACTACTCAATAATTTCCCTGATGTTTTACATAAATACCAGCACAAGTTCAAATATGTTATGGTTGACGAGTATCAAGACACAAACCATTGCCAGTATATGATTATAAAGAAGCTAGCTAGTGTTTTTGAGAATATATGTGTAGTTGGTGATGATGCTCAAAGTATTTACTCATTTAGAGGTGCAACAATCAAAAACATCTTAAATTTTGAAAAAGACTATCCAGACTTAAATGTTTATAAACTAGAACAAAACTATCGATCAACCGAAACTATAGTCAATGCAGCCAATAGTGTAATTGCAAAAAATAAGGATCAAATTGAGAAAAAAGTATGGACAGAAAATGATGCCGGAAATAAAATAAAAATTATTCGTGCTGTCACTGATAATGAAGAGGGAAAAATGATTGCTCAAAACATATTTGAGACAAAAATGTCTGAGCAAAAGATGAACAGTGATTTTGCAATACTATATAGAACAAATTCTCAATCCAGAAGCTTAGAGGAAGCACTTCGTAAACTCAACATACCCTATAGAATATATGGAGGGATGAGCTTTTATCAAAGGAAAGAGATTAAAGATATACTAGCATATTTAAGACTCATTATTAACCAAGCAGACGATGAAGCTTTAAAACGTATCATTAACTACCCAACTCGGGGCATTGGTAAAACGTCCCTTGATCGTATAAATGTCATTGCGTCCAACGAAGAAAAATCAATTTGGGAGGTAATTCTTGTTGCAGATAGGTACCCTGAACTAAAAGGAGCAACCAAAAAATTAAAAAACTTTGTAGAAATGATTCAAAGTTTTATCAAATTGACCAGTCAACAAAATGCCTATGAAATAGCTATGCATGTTGCTCGCACAACTAATCTACTTAAAATACTTCATGAAGATAAAACTATAGAAGGGATCAATAAATATGAAAACATCGTTGAATTATTGAATGGTCTAAAAGAGTTTGTTGAGGACGATACTAATGAGTCTGAGAAAGATCTGGGAAGTTATATGCAAGATATAGCACTATTAACAGATGCGGATAAAGAAAATGACGATAATGATCGTGTATCTTTAATGACTATCCATCAAAGTAAAGGACTGGAATATAGTAAAGTGTATGTATCTGGTCTAGAAGAAAATTTATTCCCCTCACAAATGGCCCTAGCTGACAGAAGTCAGTTGGAGGAAGAAAGAAGGCTTTTCTATGTTGCCATAACAAGAGCTGAACAGAACTTAACCCTATCGTTTGCTACAAGTAGATTTAGGTTTGGCAATCTTCTTCCTTGTGAACCGAGTCGATTTATTGATGAAATTGACAATGAATTTCTTGAATTCTCAAAGAGAGTTATCACAAAACCGCAAACTCATGAGAATTCGAACACTAATTTTTATAGGAAAAAACAAGAGCCCAGTTCTTTAAAAAGAACTATTTCTCGTCAAAATAAGCCTAAAATGATTAGACCCCCTGCTACTGAAAATTTTGTGCATGAACAAATCCATGATATTTCAATTAATATGAAAGTAGAACATCAACGATTTGGTTTTGGAGAAATTAAAAAAATAGAACCACTTGAAAATCCGGAAAAAGCAACTATAATTTTTGACGATTTTGGCGAAAAAACACTTGTATTAAAATTTGCCAAACTCAGAAGAGTATAGAATGTGATACTTTTGCAATAGATATGGGTAGTATCTTAACCAACATTACCAAAAAGATTGTCCCTGAATACATAAGTAATAACTCCATCTATGAAAAGTTAGATGAGAAATTTACTGAGTGATTGAAATCTTTGTCCAGTCCTTAGTATCGATTTTGTCATTCATATAATTCACTAGTTCTACAATTTCATTTGGAGCTAGATTGTTTTCAAAGCAAACTGTAGTAGTATCTCCAACTGAATTTGAGTATTGAACAACAGTAGATGGCAAATCAGAGTAGCCTGTTTTGTACTCCGCCTTATATATATCCCAATCCATCGATCCAGTTAATTTAACAATCTCATCAAAATCAGTTGCTGAAACATCAGCTATATGTTCACCGAGGTATTCAAAAAATTTATATCCCTCAAGATTAAATTTATTCCCAATTAACGATAAATTATATATGGGACATTCTCCAAAGCAACCTGTCTTGCTGACGGATAAATAAACTCCTTGATTATAATCAAATGAATTAGATTTTTTAAAGGAACCACATGAGATAAATAAAACCGCTGATAAAGTAAAAAAACTAGCTTTAATCATTATCTAAGGTCAATTTCAATAACCCCTGGTTTATCTTTTACGTTGAACTTAAAGTAACTGTCATTTATATTTACATTAGGCTCAAATTTAGAGATGGTATAAGTTGTGATGATACCATTTTTGTTGTGAACAGACATCTCCTTTATCTTATTAGCTATCTTATCAATACTTAACTTAACAAGAAAGTAACTCTTGTTTTTGTTAGTTGGCGTCAATTTGACTAGCTCTAGTGTAGATTTACCAACTGTTTTTTGACCAATATAAGAATGGATGAATCCCTTTTCATAAATGGTAAATATCTCTGAAGGGTTAATATCTATGGAACTTGGGTCAAATTTAGAGATTTGAACTTCGTTGGCATCTTCTAAATACGTCCAAATTGTTTTGCCATCACAAGAAATTTCCTGACCTGATATATTAACTTTAAATTTCTTACCTTTTTGATATAATACACCTGATTGTGTAACTGAGGTTTTAGTCTGCTTGTTATCAATTTTTATTTTAAATGTGGCTTTTAAAGACTTGTAGGTTTTGTAGGTTTTACTTAGTTTATTTAAAATAATTGCACTTCTATTGTCTTGGGTTTCAGAATTAGACAAAAAAGGGCTAGCCAATAGGCCAATGAAGATGAGTAATAGTATTTTTTTCATTTTTTTATTCTTCTAATTAATGCTGTTCAAGAACTGTTCCAAAGCGTATTCATCTGGCAGTAATACCGACCTTGCTTTGCTTCCCTCGAACGGGCCTACAATATTAGCTGCTTCTAACTGATCTATCAAACGACCAGCACGATTATATCCTACTTTGAGCCTTCTTTGAATGAGGCTAGTACTTCCCTGTTGATGCTGAACAACAATTCGAGCCGCATCTTCAAAAAGAGCATCTCGGTCATCAGCATTAAAATCACTGCCATCTCCAGAACTCTCCTCTCTTACTTCTGGTAAAATATGTGCATCAGGATAACCTCTTTGATTTCCAATAAATCCTGTTATTGTGTCTACTTCAGGTGTGTCAACGAATGGACATTGCAAACGAACCATGTCGCTCCCGGTAGAATATAACATATCTCCCTTACCGATAAGTTGATCTGCACCATTTCCATCCAAGATAGTTCTACTATCAATTTTACTACTTACTCTAAAAGCTATACGGGCAGGGAAATTAGCTTTTATTGTTCCAGTTATGATATTAACAGAGGGCCGTTGTGTAGCTAAAATCAAATGAATTCCAATGGCGCGTGCTAATTGAGCAATTCTTCCTATTGGATGCTCAACCTCTTTTCCAGCTGTCATGATTAAATCTGCTACCTCATCAATAATTACAACAATGTATGGAAGATATTTATGCCCTTCCTCAGGATTCAATTTACGTTTGATAAATTTCGAATTATATTCTTTGATATTTCGAACCATAGCTGCTTGAAGTAAAGCATATCGTTGATCCATCTCCTCACATAATGAATTTAAGGTAGAAATTACTTGCTTATTATCTGTAATGATAGCATCTCCTTCTCCAGGAAGTTTTGCTAAGTAATGACGCTCTATAGTTTGGTAAAGGGTAAGTTCTACCTTCTTAGGATCAACCATTACAAATTTTAATTCCGCAGGATGTTTTCTATATAAAAGAGATACGATTATGGCATTTAAACCGACTGATTTACCTTGACCTGTTGCTCCAGCCATCAATAAATGCGGCATCTTGGCTAAATCCGCAACATATACCTCGTTGGAAATGGTCTTACCCAAACATACGGGTAACGCAGCATCTGAATTTTGATATTTAGCACTGTTAATTACAGAGTGCATACTGACAATCTCAGGTTTTTTATTCGGCACTTCAATACCAATTGTACCCTTCCCTGGTATGGGTGCAATAATTCTAATACCCAAAGCAGCTAAACTCAAGGCAATATCATCTTCTAAATTTTTTATTTTAGAAATTCTCACCCCAGCCTCAGGAACAATTTCAAATAATGTTACGGTTGGTCCAATAGTGGCTTTAATTTGAGCAATTCCAATTTTATAATTATTCAGAGTTTGAACAATCATATTTTTACTTTTTTCTAAGTCATCTTTAGAAACCTCTGTTTTTGGACCTTCATCATACTTATTTAGGAAGTCAATTTCAGGAAACAAATAATCTCTTAAATCTAATCGTGGATCGAACGGCTCGTCAATACCATAATGCTCCTTCTGTTTTTGTTTATCTATTTCCTCTTCAGCTGCCTTCTCCTCTATTTTCAATTCTAAGTCTTCTTCATCTTTATCCGATAATTTTTTCAATTCTGGTTCTAGTTCATTCGTAATAACAGGCATCAATTCTTCAGTGGTAATTGGAACAGCATCTGAAGAAACTGGCTCTGACAAAATATCCGGTTGATTATGTTCTATATTTATTTGATCTTTTTCAAAAAGTGACTCCCCAGCATAACCCTCATCATCAGATGTTTCAGACTCCTTAGAACTCAGTCGCTTATTTCTAATACAAACCAAAACATCTATTCCAAAGGCAACGTACAAGAAAAAAACAGTAACTAATCCAAGAATAAGTGCAATTCCAATTATACCTACCAAGGACTTTGAAAATATATAGATTCCATACCCCAATAACCCCCCAAGCAACGGATATGATTTAGAGAACAATAAAGAACATACCAATGAAATCCACAAACCCGAAACCAATAACTTACTAGCTGTTTTTGGTCGAATATGAAACCTATTATTAAAATAAAGATTGAAACCAACAATTAGGAATATTGGGTATAACAAAAAAGCACCAATACCAAAACCATTGTAAATGAAAGTGTGAGCAAGAAGTGCCCCCATTTTACCCATCATATTTTTTGGAACTAGATTCTTGAAATCAAACAAAAATTCATTGACACCTGTATTTAAAATACTTTGATCTGTCCGCCATGAAAAAAGATAACTAATGGAAGCCAGTGATAAAAACAGTGCAAAAGCAAAGAACAAGCTACCCATTACTTTATTAAATAAAGTATAATCTTTAGGCTCTTTGCTCTTTAACTTTTTCTTTGATTTGCTTGATTTTTTATTGAAAAATGCCATAAGCTTAATAGGAATCGAATGTATACTTAAACCTATTATTTAAGATCTGTGTTTTTAAACAATCACAAAACTTGTGTAATATAGTTTACATCCTACTTCGAATATGCATTACAAAGCGTATCCAAGAAAAAATAAACCCTGACTAAAAAGATCCTTAAATTATAAAAATTTAAAGCTTCTACCTAGATATTTTGCAGTATGACCAAGCTCTTCCTCTATTCGAAGCAGTTGATTATATTTAGCCATACGATCACTTCTAGATGCAGAACCTGTCTTTATCAATCCACTGTTCATAGCAACAGCTAAATCAGCAATTGTGGCATCCTCTGTCTCTCCACTTCGATGAGATATTATATTGGTATAACTATTTTGAGTTGCAAGATTTATTGAATCGATTGTTTCGGTCAACGTACCAATTTGATTTACCTTAATTAATATACTGTTGGCAATTCCTTCGTCGATACCTCGCTGCAATCTTTTAACATTAGTTACAAATAGATCATCACCAACTAATTGAACTTTATCACCTATTTGACTAGTCAAATATTTCCACCCAGACCAATCATCTTCATCCAAACCGTCCTCAATACTTAAGATAGGGTATTTATCTGTCCAGTTTTTCCAGTAGTCAGCCATTTGTTCGCTTGTCAGTTCACGTCCATCCGATTTACTAAATGTATAAAGACCTGTTTCTTTATTATAGAACTCAGATGTAGCAGCATCCATGGCAATATAGATATCCTCACCTGGACGATAACCCGCCGACTCAATAGCCTGAAGAACCGTTTCAATCGCTTCTTCATTAGATTTAATATTTGGTGCAAAACCTCCTTCATCTCCAACATTGGTGCTATATCCTTTTGAACTTAATACTTTTTTTAGATGATGAAAAGTCTCTACACCCATTTGCAATGCCTCAGAAAATGTATCAGCCCCAGTAGGCATAATCATGAACTCCTGAAAATCAATTGAGTTATCTGCATGGCTACCTCCGTTGATAATATTCATCATTGGAATTGGAAGTGTACAAGCATTCACGCCACCAAGGTATCTAAATAATGGCTGTCCACTTTCCTCTGCTGCTGCATGAGCGACTGCCAGACTCACAGCCAACATAGCGTTAGCACCCAAAACTGACTTATTTTCAGTACCATCAAGCATAATCATTTTACGATCAATATGTACTTGCTCAAATACGTCTTCTCCAATGATTTCATCCGCAATTACAGTATTAACATTGGCTACAGCCTTCATCACGCTTTTTCCCAAAAAGTTTGATTTATCACCATCTCTTAATTCAATTGCCTCGTGTATTCCTGTACTTGCTCCACTTGGAACAGCTGCTCTTCCAAAGGCTCCATCTTCAGTAAATACATCTACCTCAATCGTTGGATTACCTCTACTATCAAGAATTTGTCTCGCGTGTAAGTGTGCTATTTCACTCATTTTTTTAGTTTATAATATTTTTAAAGTTGATTTAGAAATCTAGATTATGCCATTAATGCCACAAACTCATCGAATAAATATCGACTATCGTGTGGACCTGGACTTGCTTCAGGGTGATATTGAACTGCAAAAGCAGATTTACCTTTAACACGGATTCCTTCCACCGTGTCATCATTTAAATTTATATGGGTTATTTCTACTGAACCATTATTAGTATCGGGGTCGATGGCAAATCCATGATTCTGAGAGGTAATTTCACTCTTTCCAGTAATCAGATTTTTAACTGGATGATTTTGACCACGATGACCACTATGTAGCTTAAAAGTTTTCAGACCTTGAGATTGTGCCAAAATTTGACTACCTAAGCAAATACCAAACATATTCTCGTCCGCAGCAACTATTTCTTGTATTGTTTTGACTGCGTATGGCATAGCAGAGGGATCTCCAGGACCATTACTAATCATAAAGCCATCAGGATTCCAATCTTTCATTTCGGAGTATGTTGTATCTCCTGGATAAACCTTAACATGGCACCCTCTGTCTGTCAAACACTGTATGATATTTTCTTTGCTTCCTAAATCAAGTAAAGCGACTTTGTGATTTCCATCTTCATTAACCTCGTATGATTTCTTGGACCAAACCTTGCTACTAAGCTCTAGACCAGACATACTAGGCACATCCAATACCATTGATTTAAGTTTTTCAACATCTAAAATCTCAGAACTTATGATAGCATTCATTGCTCCGGCGTCTCTAATATGTCTTACTAACTCACGTGTATCAACATCGCAAATACCCGTAAAATTATTTTCAATAAAATAATCGTTGAGACTACTATCTGCCATATTCCTGGAATGCATTGGGGAATAATTCTTACAAACTAATCCCGAAATTTTAATAGAATCTGACTCAGAATCAAGCTCTCTGGCTCCATAATTGCCAATATGGTCCATAGTCATAATAACAATTTGACCATAATAAGAAGGGTCTGTAAATACCTCCTGATATCCCGTCATTCCTGTATTGAAAGCAATTTCACCAGTTGTTGTACCAATTTTTCCTATTGCATTACCTTCGAAATAAGTTCCGTCTTGTAAAACTAAATACGCTTTTTGCTTATCAATAACTGACACAATTAATTTAAAATTTTGACAAATTTAGCTCTAGGATTTTATTATGAAAGAACTGTGGGCAAAATGTGAAATCAGCCCCGTATTATTAACATGTTAATTAAGCCAGCTTAAAAGTTTTTTATTGGTCTGCTCTGCAACTGATAGATTAAAATTAATTGTGGGATTTGATAAAAGTCTTAGATGTGTTGTCTGCATCTTTCCATCTCTGGAATAGACTAACTTTATACGTTCACCAATACTGTAATAAGATAGATAGTCCTCGAATTTAACCTTCAAACGCCAATCATCAAGTGCAATAATTTCATCGTTTACACTCAATCCTGATTCAACACCTGGACTATTAGAAATAATATTAGTGACAATAATACGATTTCTATTTAGTTCCGTAGAAATGCCACTCCATGGTTTTGTAGAATATGATTTATCAATTGTTAAATCAAGTCCGAAGTTCATGAAAATATCATAATTAATTGGATTAAGGCTATAAACAATTTCATTCAAAAAAATAGACATATCCTTACCAGCTATTGAACTACAGACGTCTACAAACTCATCATAAGTGAATCCACGATTTTTTTTTAAATAAAAGTTTGCATATAATTTTCGCATAACGTCGTCCAATGAGTAATTGGATGTACTACGAATTTCCAGGTCTAGAAGAACTGCTACAATCATACCTTTGTTATAGTAGCTAATTGTTTTATTCGAACTCTCTTCGTTTGGAAGATAAGCCTTAACCCATGCTAAAAGACTACTGTGTGCGAGACTCATCACAGTCTTTCCAGGAGAATTTTCTAGTCTACTCATCTGAGAAGTTATAATTTTCAAATATTCTTCCTTTGAATAAGCTCCCATTCTAAGTAATGTAATATCATCATAATACGAGGTAATTCCCTCAGCAATCCACAACATCTCTGAATATACTTCTTTGTCATAGTCGAATGGACCCAGCTCTTTTGGGCGAATTCTTTTTATGTTCCAAAGATGAAAATATTCATGAGCGATCAAGCCAAGAAAACTTCGATATTTGTTTGGATTTGAGTAATTCCATCGAGGCATCATACTTGTTTGTGAATTTGCATGTTCTAATCCTCCTCCACCCTGAGACACATTGTAAATAAAGTGCACATACTGACTTGAAGGATGACTACCCATCATTTCGATTTGAGTATCGCTAATCTTTTTAAAATCTTCCATGACTTTATTCAAGTCATAATTTCCTTCTCCTATCATAACAATTTTGTGAGTAACATCTCCACTTGTATAGTCAATCGTATCAAAATTACCAATTGCTATAGGCGAATCACCAAGTAAATCATAATTACTGCATCTGTAGGAGTGCTTTGAAGATTTTATCTTAGGAAGGGAAACCTCAACATTTGCCCAATTATCATTAGGGTAAATGGTTAAAAGTATCTGCTCATTTTCATACCCTTCTAAATACCCAAATACAGATACTCCATGTAAAAACGCATAATATTCATCAGCATAACTTTGACGAACACTAACTGTAAAACAATAAACATCGTAGGATAAGCTAACCTGACTTTGTCCATCTGTAAATATCCTCCAAGTATTTTTATTAAGCCGCTTAATTTCCAAATTATTTGCAGATATATTTTCAAAAGCATTGCTAAACTCCCTTACTTTGTATGAACCAGGAGTCCAGACAGGTACTTTAAAATCAACATACGCTTTATTAGTTGCGTCAAATTCTATATCAACGGTAACATAATGCGATTTAACTTTCGAAAAACTTACTGAATAATTGATTGCATTGGTGGTCATAGATATAGTAGATATAGATAATATAAGTAGTACTTTCTTTAACATGCGGCAAAGTTGTTCTTTTTTTTAGAAACCTCAACGCTTTCGTATGTTGAATAAAAAGATTACTTTTGCACTCATTTTTCGCAAAGGAGGAAATGACACATTGACAAATACAAAAAAAGAAAATCAAGATCCAATCTTGAATGAAGCTACTGAGGCCAAGGATGCCACAGTTGAAGCAACAACTAAAGAAACCACTGTAGAGCCTACTGAATCTGCAGAATCAAACACAAGCACATCTGAGTCTCCAGTTCACAATCCAGACGAATTCGATTGGTCTATGGACAAAGCTGGTTTTGGTACTTACAACGAATCACAAAATGATGATTTGAAGTCCATGTACGCAAACACTATTAAACAAGTTGATGAAAAAACGCTTGTTACGGGACGAATCGTAAGTATGAGTGAAGACAATGTCGTTTTAGATATTGGATTTAAATCAGATGGACTAGTTTCACTAACAGAATTCAGAGATACTCCAGACATCAAAGTTGGGGATGAGATCGAAGTTTACGTAGATGAAACTGAAAACGCACTTGGTCAGTTAGTTCTTTCTCGCAAAAAAGCAATAGCGGAAGGTGCTTGGGAGAAAATTCAATCTATCATGGAAAAAGGTGAGATTGTTAAGGGATACATCCAATCCAGAACCAAAGGTGGTCTTGTTGTAGATATCATGGGAATGGATGCTTTCTTACCAGGATCTCAAATAGATGTTAAACCTGTCCGTGACTACGACCAATACGTTGGAAAAACCATGGAGTTTAAGGTTGTAAAAATAAATGAAGTATACAAAAACGTAGTTATTTCTCACAAGGCTCTTATCGAAGATGACATTGAAGCACAAAAAGCTGAAATGATATCAAAAATGGAGTTAGGACAAGTACTGGAAGGTACTGTTAAAAATATGACTTCATTTGGTGTATTTGTTGACCTAGGAGGCTTAGACGGTCTTCTTCACATCACTGATATTTCATGGGGACGAATCAATCACCCATCTGATGTACTTGAATTGGATCAAAAAATCCAAGTTGCTGTACTAGAGTTTGATAATGACAAAAAGCGAATTTCTCTAGGCATGAAGCAACTAACTGCTCATCCATGGGATAGTATGAAAGAACTCAAAGAAGGTGAAAAAGTAAAAGGTAAAGTTGTAACTATTGCTGATTACGGTGCCTTTGTTGAGATTGAAACTGGTGTTGAAGGACTAATTCATGTTTCAGAAATGTCATGGTCACAACACTTAAGAAATCCATCTGACTTCATGAAAGTTGGAGACGAGGTTGAAGCAGTAGTTTTAGACATCGATAAGGAAGAACATAAACTTTCTTTAGGTCTTAAACAACTTACTTCAGATCCATGGGAAAAAATTGAAGAGAAATATCAAGTAGATTCGAAACACAAAGGCACTGTAAGAAACCTTACTAACTATGGTTTGTTTGTTGAACTCCAGGAAGGGGTTGACGGCCTAGTCCACGTTTCAGACTTGTCTTGGTCCAAAAAGATCAAACATCCAGCCGAATTTACCAAAAAAGGTGAAGAACTCGAGGTTGTTGTTCTTGAAATTGACAGAGACAACAGAAGACTTAGCCTTGGTCACAAACAAATCGACGAGAATCCATGGGATACATTTGAAGGTATTTTCACTCTTGGTTCAGAACACGAAGGTGTTGTGTCTGAAATTAATGATCGAGGGGTCATCTTAACTTTACCTTATGGTGTAGAAGGTTTTGCTCCTAAGAAACATATCAAAAAACAAGATAATACAGATGTTAAAGTTGATGAAACACTCAACTTACGTGTGATTGAATTCAACAAAGATTCTAAACGTATCCTTGTATCTCATACGGATATATGGAAAGATGAAGAGCGATCTCAAAATTCTGAAAAAGATGTTGCTAACAAGAAACGTGCAGCAAAAACCACTAAGTTCGTAGAAAAACTTAATAAAAAAGCTGAAGTTTCTACAATGGGTGATTTAGACGTACTTGCTCAGTTAAAGGCACAAATGGAATCTTCTCCATCTAAACCATCAAAAAAAGCAGTCAAGAAAGAAACTCCTAAAAAAGAGATCAAAGAAGAAACCGCTGCAACTGATGATTCTTCTGCATTAACTGATATTATTGGAACAGCAGATGCAAAAGATGCAGACAATCTTAAACAACTTACCGGTGTAGGTCCAGCTTACGAAAAAAAGCTGAATGGCATTGGAGTATTTACTTTCCAACAGGTAAGTAAACTAAATAAAAAAAGTACAGAAATTCTTGAGACTTTACTTAAATCACCTGGTCGTGTTGAACGAGATGGATGGATTAAGGAAGCCAAAGAATTAGCTAAATAATTTTAAAATCCCGACTAGTTCGGGATTTTTTTTACTTCTCAAAATGAGCCAAATTGATTGAAAAAAGCAAAAAAATAAGATATTTGAATATATGAATTATTGGCTCATAAAATCCGAACCATACAAGTATAGTTGGGACCAAATGGTAAAAGATGGATCAACATATTGGGATGGTGTTAGAAGTTACCCTGCACGTGTTCACCTTCGAGCTATGAAAGATGGTGATATATGCTTATTCTACCATAGCAATGAAGGAAAAGAAATTGTAGGAATCACACGAGTAATAAAAGAAGCATACCAAGATCCTACTACTGAAGATGAAAAATGGGTTGCAGTTGATGTTGAAGTTATCAAACCTTTAAATAAAAGTGTCACACTAGCCCAAATAAAATCTAATGACACACTTGCAAACATGGCTCTTGTAAAACAAGCTAGGTTGTCTGTTGGTCCAGTTAAAGAATTTGAATTTGAAGAAATTATCAAATTATCAGATACAGTGTTCTAAATGAAAAAAGTAATACTCGAATATAAACACGTAGAACTTATCATTACTCGTATTGCCCATCAACTGGTCGAAAATCACGGCTCTTTTGAAAACACTGCTATACTTGCTCTTCAACCAAGAGGTCCTTTTTTTGGAAAAGTTTTGGCCAAAAAAATTAAATCCCTTTTTAAAATTAATATTAATTATGGCGAATTAGATACCACATTCTATCGTGATGATTTTAGAAGGAACAACAAACAACTCATTCCTAATGAAGTAAATATTAATTTTGATATCGAGAATAAACACATCATACTAGTTGATGACGTGCTATATACTGGTCGAAGTATTAGAGCTGCTCTTGACGCAATAAATGCCTATGGGAGACCAAAATTGGTTGAGCTTGTTACCCTAATTAATAGAAAATATAATAGAGAGGTTCCTATTCAACCCGATTATACCGGTGAAGATATTGACACCAGAGCATATGATTACGTTAAAGTAGATTGGAAAGACGATCAATGCAGAGTTTGGATTATAACAGATAAAACAGAATAATGTCAGCACTATCCAGTAAACATCTTTTAGGCATCAAAGACATCTCTAAAGAGGATATTCAACTAATTTTTAAGACTGCTGAAAACTTTAAAGAAGTTATTAATAGGCCAATCAAAAAAGTGCCCTCCCTCAGAGATATTACAATAGCCAATATCTTTTTTGAGAATAGTACCAGGACTAAAATATCTTTTGAATTAGCAGAGAAAAGACTTTCAGCAGATATTGTAAACTTTAATAGTGGAACCTCCTCGGTCAATAAGGGCGAAACATTAGTTGATACTGTTAATAATATCCTTGCTATGAAAGTAGACATGGTAGTTATGAGACATCCTGCTCCGGGTGCTGCGAAATTTCTATCCAGACATATTGATGCAAATATCATCAATGCTGGAGATGGAACACATGAACACCCTACTCAAGCTCTTCTCGATGCATATACACTTACCGAAAAACTTGGTAGTTTAAAAGATAAAAAAATTCTAATTGTTGGAGACATTATTCATTCTAGGGTAGCACTCAGTAATATTTATTGCCTTCAAAAACTTGGAGCACATGTTCGGGTATGTGGTCCTCCAAACCTTATTCCTAAATACATCGAAAGTCTTGGTGTTGAGGTAAATTATAATTTAGAAGAAAGTCTTGCATGGTGTGATAGTGCTAATCTACTGAGAATTCAATTAGAAAGACAAGATGACAAATATTTTCCATCACTCAGAGAATATTCATTACAATATGGGATCAACCAAAATGTACTAGATAGAATTAATAAAGATATTATTATAATGCACCCTGGACCTATCAATCGTGGTGTAGAAATCACAAGCCAAGTAGCTGATTCAAATCAAAGTGTTATTCTTAATCAAGTTGAAAATGGAGTAGCAATAAGAATGGCCATTCTATACTTGCTAACCTCCTCTAAGTAAACATTCATGACGAGTTCTATTTTTATTCTATATACTGGGGGTACATTTGGAATGAAAAAAACCAAGAAAGGATTGGTACCGTCTTCATGGGATGAAATTATAAACTACTTACCTGCTATTAAGAACCAGAATTACTTTGATTCTTTTAACAAAATAGAATTTAGATATGATACACTAAATCCTGTAGTTGATTCAAGCGATATGAATCCTGAATCATGGAATAGAATTGCTGAAATAATTTATAAAAACTACGATGATTACCATGGATTTATCATCATCCATGGCACAGACACATTGGCCTATACTGCATCTGCATTGAGTTTTATGTTTAATAACCTAGATAAGCCCATAGTCTTAACTGGATCACAACTTCCAATTTTTCACCCTAGAACAGATGGCATAGTTAATTTGAGCAATGCTATATATATTGCAGGGCATAAAACCTTCAATATTGATTGCATTCCTGAAGTTTGTATTTGTTTTAATGATGATGTACTTCGGGGAAATCGAAGTATAAAAGTCAGTACTAATGACTTTGAGGGATTTAGTTCACCAAACTTTGAAAATCTAGCTAATTTGGAGCAAAAAATTACATTAAACCATACTCTCATTAATAAAAAAAATAATAATAAAGTTGTTTTAAAACCGAATTTTAGTGATAATGTAGTTAATGTTACAGTATTTCCAGGATACAATCCTAGTGCACTAATTAGTATTGTAAAAAATCAAAAAATAGAAGGAATAGTACTCAAAACATTTGGTGCAGGCAATCTCCCAAAAAATTCTCAATGGCAAAAACTTATTAAGGCTTGTGAGAAAAATAAAACCATCATTTTTGCAACGACTCAATGCCCAAATGGAAAAATTGAAATTGGAAAATATGCTAGCAGTGCGACTCTACAAAGTACCTGCGTTGTATCAGGTAAAGACATTACATCAGAAGCTGCATTAACAAAACTCATGTGGGTTATCGGTAACTATTCATATAAAGAAAGACACGATATCCTTAGACAAAATATTCGAGGAGAAATGACCTAGCACAACTTATTGATTATCAATTAATTACATGTTGATAAGTGTTTATTTTTTGTGGATATATAGCTTAAACAAAATCATCTAGTAGCCTGCCATAATTCGTACCTTCACGAAGTAATAAAGTAAAACAATGAGCGAGCAAATTAAAGGATATGGAGCTGATAGTATACAAGCTCTCGAGGGAATGGAACATGTTAGGAAACGACCTTCCATGTATATTGGTGACGTTGGCGTAAGAGGTTTACATCATTTAGTCTATGAGGTTGTTGACAATTCAATTGATGAAGCAATGGCTGGTCATTGTAATAAGATTGATGTTTGGATCAATGAAGACGGATCAATATCTGTTAAGGACAATGGACGGGGTATTCCCGTTGCCATGCATAAAAAAGAAGGCGTATCAGCTCTTCAGGTCGTCATGACAAAAATTGGTGCAGGTGGAAAATTTGACAAAGATTCCTATAAAGTTTCTGGTGGTCTGCACGGTGTTGGTGTATCTTGTGTTAACGCGCTTTCTATTCATCTTAAAGCAACCGTTTACAGAGATGGAAAAGAATATGAACAAGAATACTCTCAAGGTAAAATAAGATATGAAGTACGAGAGGTTGGTCCTTCATCTGATCAAGGAACACTTGTCACATTCACTCCAGATCCGGAGATATTTGCTCAAACTACAGATTACAACTACGAGACACTTTCTTTAAGAATGAGAGAACTCTCGTTTCTTAACAAAGGAATTGAAATCAGTATCACAGACAGAAGGAATAAAGACGAAGAAGGAAATTTTATTCAAGAACACTTTAAAAGTAATGAGGGCTTGATTGAATTTGTTAAATACCTAGACGCAACTCGAACACCTATCATGAATAATGTCATTGCTATGGAAGGCGAAAAAAATGGTATACCCGTTGAAGTTGCTATGATTTATAACAACTCCTACGCTGAAAATCTTCATTCATATGTAAACAATATTAATACCCATGAAGGTGGAACGCACTTAAGTGGTTTTAGAAGAGGGCTCACACATACTCTCAAAAAGTATGCTGATGAATCTGGCCTACTTTCTAAAATGAAATTTGAAATTGCTGGAGACGACTTTAGAGAAGGTCTAACCGCCATTGTTTCAGTTAAAGTATCTGAACCTCAATTTGAAGGTCAGACTAAAACTAAACTTGGAAACAGAGAAGTATCCTCTGCTGTAAGTCAAGCGGTGAATGAAATGCTAACCAACTTCTTGGAGGAAAATCCCAATGAGGCTAAAATTATTGTGCAAAAAGTTATGCTCGCAGCTCAAGCTAGACATGCAGCAGCAAAGGCACGGGAGATGGTTCAAAGAAAAACTCCCATGGGTGGTGCTGGACTTCCTGGTAAGCTATCTGACTGCTCAGAAAAAGACCCCGCCATTTGCGAACTATATTTAGTTGAGGGTGACTCCGCTGGAGGTACTGCAAAACAAGGTCGTGACAGAAACTACCAAGCTATCTTACCTCTTAGAGGAAAAATACTAAATGTCGAAAAAGCTTTGGAACACAAAATTTATGACAACGAAGAAATCAAAAATATGTTCACTGCTTTGGGAGTCACTATTGGAACTGAGGAGGATGCCCGTGAACTAAACACTTCTAAGCTACGTTACCATAAAATTGTAATTATGACAGATGCCGATGTCGATGGAAGTCACATTCGTACTTTAATCCTCACATTGTGTTTTAGATACATGAAAGCACTTATTGAACAAGGCTATCTGTACATAGCAACTCCGCCGCTGTATCAAGTAAAAAAAGGTAGTAAAGCAGAATATTGTTGGAGTGACGAAGAACGAAATCAGCTTGTTATAGAATTAGGAAAAGACAATCCAGACAGCGTAAAAGTACAACGATATAAAGGTCTTGGAGAGATGAACGCTGAACAACTCTGGGAGACAACAATGGATCCTGAAAGACGTACACTGAAACAAGTCACACTAGATAACGCAGCAGAAGCAGATCGTGTATTCTCCATGTTAATGGGTGACGAAGTCCCACCAAGAAGAGAATTCATCGAAGCCAATGCAAAATATGCAAATATTGATGTGTAACTGATACATCAACTAATAAAAAAGGGGGGTTGAATAGTATCAACCCCCTTTTTTTGATTTTTAAACTTTAAATTGAAAGTATCTCAGCCAAATTGATTAAGCTCTCCGACACCGACTTCTTTCCTTTAATGGCTTGTTCAAAAGGAGTATATACTACCTCATCACTTACAATACCTACAGTCACTGATTTTTGGCCAGTAAGTAGAGCAGTGATTGCCTCAGAGCCTAAACGAGATGCCAATATTCGATCTCGTGCACTTGGACTACCACCACGTTGTACGTGACCGAGAATGGTACTTCGTATTTTTAAATCTGGATACATTGAGGTTAATTTTTTTTCTAAAATCAAAGCTCCACCTTGCTCATCCCCTTCAGCAACAACAATGATACTGAATGATTTCTTTCGACGCTTTGGATTATTAAAATGATTCAAAACTTTATCCCAATCACCCTGATCTTCTGGAATAAGAGCTCCTTCTGCACCTCCAGCAATTGCTACATCTAAGGCTATAAAACCACTATTCCTACCCATTACTTCAACAATAAATACTCGCTCATGCGAGTGAGCCGTATCTCTGATTTTATCGATCGCATCCAAAGCTGTATTTATAGCAGTATCGTAACCAATGGTAAAATCTGTACCAAACAAATCATTATCAATCGTTCCTGGCAAACCAATGCAAGGAACACCATACTCTTCAAAAAAAATTTTAGCTCCAGTATAAGAACCATTTCCACCAACACATACTAAAGCATCAATTCCATGTTTTTTGATATTATCATAGGCTATCTTTCTTCCCTCTTTGGTCATAAAAGTCTGACTTCGAGCAGTTTTTAAAAAGGTACCGCCTCGTTGAATAATATTAGCTACAGACTGACGATCTAAATCAATGATATCGTTTGAGATCATGCCTTCATAACCTCGCTTAATTCCTTTAACTTCCAGTCCATTAAAAATAGCTGTTCTTACCACAGCTCGTAAACATGCATTCATTCCTGGGGCATCACCACCAGAGGTATATACGCCTATTTTATTCATTTTAGTTTT
>CESO01071720.1_pt1 | contig 32709 bp, 40 predicted proteins | sample 356341 | NCBI WGS metagenome assembly CESO01 (sample SAMEA2621812, study PRJEB7988) | marine metagenome | biome: marine biome (ENVO:00000447); feature: deep chlorophyll maximum layer (ENVO:xxxxxxxx); material: "saline water (ENVO:00002010), including plankton (ENVO:xxxxxxxx)" | depth 35 m | reverse complement strand
TCGCACAGGCCAGCTAGTAGATACTGCGGTAGGAGCGATGGACTTTGCGCCTGCTCTTGGCGATGCAATGGGTGCAGGTGATCTGAGGCAGTCTATTGGCTCTGGTGATCTGATAGGTGCTGCTGTAGACACCACGGCTTTGGCTGCTGGAATGTTGCCAATTTTAGGAGACGCTGCTGCAAAAGGTATAAAGGCAAGTGAAACCAGCCTAAGAAGTTACATCGATGTCCCGACAAGAAGCGATTACGGGCCGGTAGTACAGACCGCTGAGGCTGGCAGGATTGTTGAAACACCGCCCAGAGATTTTAGGAACGAAAAAGGTTACAGCACTAACCCGCTAATGGCTGCGACTGACTTACAGTCAAGACCAGAAAATATTGCAAAAGGATCGTATCGCGGTCTAGTAAACAGATACGAAACTGATCCAGACTTTGCAATGCGGGAACAGGCTCGACTGCTGGGCGGTAGATATACTCAGCCTGACAATTTGTTTATGCAATCTGCGACTTACGAAGACTTGCTAGGAAAGCCTCTGGTGATTTTGCCTGCTGACAAAACAATTTACGGAGAAGTTGATAGAATAGCTGGAATCGACATTGATCCAGTGCTGGTAGAAGGAGGCCCGCAGCATTTAGACAGATATGGTAACTGGATGAGCATGGGCGGCGCTGCTAGAAGCAAGCAAGCTCACGTTAATCGTGTGCGAGAAGAGACGCAGCAAGACCCAGTATTGATGTACACAGCAATGGCAAATCCCGGCTCTAATTTTTCTGTGCCGCCGTCTCAAATTGCTGTCAACATGATAAAGCAACAAGGTGATTTGACCAGAGATCAGGCTGTTATGCTGGACTCGGCTATTGCCAACTTAAATCCAAATAACAAAGACCTGAAAGGAATACCAGAAAGTTGGCCCGGTTATGAATCACCGGAGCAGCTATTGGAATGGCTGACAACAGATTCTCCTACTGCTTCAGCAGGAAACAAGCGTAAAGCCTTTATGGGAGATGCAATATTAAACAAACCAGCTTTTCAAAAATCAGGGTTCCCAATACCAAATGACATTTACTCTGTTGTCAATGAGCAAGAAATGATGAATATGCCCAAAGGCATGAGCGGTGCTAGGGCTATGGTATCAACGGATATAAATCCATCTGACATGGTTGTTGATCCAACTCTGAATAGGTCTTACAACACGATTATTCCGAGTCAAGGCGGAATTGCAATAACGGAACCAATGGTTCCTTATGATGTTATGTATCCTGATCCAATAGCGGCAAGAGCTGGCAGGCATGACCCGTACAGGTCTTTTCAGACATCAGGATCGGCTCAAGATTATCAAATGGCTAATGAACAATGGCTGGAAGGTGTATATCGGAACTTAGAATCTCGTGGATTAAAATAGATTCGTGTTCAGTAAAGCTGCCAGATTCGAATATCTCTTCTGCGGTTAAAATACCTTCAAAATCAAGGTGTCCAAAGCAGTCAAAATACTTTTTAATTAAGTCATCCATTGAGTGAGTATAACAAAGTATACGAAAGTGTTAAACAAGTGCATTTGCAATAATTGCTTGCAAAAGCACAATATGTGGTATAGTTGGGATACAGCGAACTCCACGCTTACTTGGAGGCACGGAACGTCACCGTTTATTTGACGGCATTTATGGAAGGTAAGATGGAACAGGAAGATATTGTCGATGAGGCTGAAATAGAGCTTGAAGACGTAGAAACCGAAGGTCAGGAAACTGGCTCCGAATCATCACCGGATACTGAGGAGGCTCAGGAAAAACAAACCAAACCTGTCTTTGACGATAGGCAGCAAGAGGCGTTTGATAAAGCTATAGCTGAGAAAGTTTTCAAGCTCAGGGAAAAAGAGCGAGAAGCTGAAGAGCTAAAACAGCGTTTATCAAGCCTTGAGCAGCAAATGCCAAAGCAGGAAAGGCCAAACGTGCCGAAGGAGCCGGACCCGTATGCCCTGAGTGATCAGGAGTATCAGCAACAGCTCCGAATGCGCGATGAAGCCATAGCTAGACAGGCTGCATTTGATGCACAGCAGCGCTTCCAACAACAGGAAGCACAGCGTTTGCAACAAGAGCAGGCAATGAAACAGCAGGAGGCTTTGAACGAGAAGGTATCTACCTACTCGCAGCGAGCTGTCCAGCTTGGCATTACTAATGAAGAGTTACAGGCAGCGGGTAATTCCGTTGCTGCGTTTGGCATCTCGGATGATGTAGTCAACTATATTTTAGAGGACGATCTGGGACCAGCTATAACAAAGTACCTCAGTCAGAACGTAACCGAGCTAGACACCATCCGGTCTATGAGTCCGGCGCAAGCTGCGGTGAGGATAGCAACTCATGTACGAGAAAAGGCTGCTGCATTGAAACCTAAAGTAAATGCCGCTCCTGATCCGGTTAATCAGCCAGCAAAAGCTGGTGTTGCGCCTAAAGCGCGAGGACCGAAAGGAGCAATGTTTGAATGAATGAGGTGATCCGAAAATGGCTAATAATCTTAATAGCAATATTACCCGGAAAGTGGCCCGTGTCTTTTTAGAGGCATTCGAGTCCAGCCGGGTTGTAACAAAGACCGTTGACACTCAACTCCTGAGTGGCAAATTCAACCCATCAAGTGGTAGCAATGTAGACTTCAAGCGTCCACATGACTACAACTCCATCCGTACTTCTGGCGGTAATATTTCATCCGCTACAAAGTCAGACATCATTGCTGGTAAAGCAACTGGTACTGTACAGAACTACTTCACCGTAGCCACTGAGTGGGGAAACGTCGAAGAGGCTCTGGAACTCGACCAGTTGGAGCAAATCCTTAACCCAATGGCACGACGAATCGTAACCGATTTGGAGATTGACCTTGCGAGCTTTATGCTCAAGAACGCATCTTTAAAGTATGGTGCTCACGGTCAGGCTGTTGATGCTTGGGGAGATGTAGCTGGTGCTGGTGCACTGATGGATTCTATCGGCGTACCTGCTGCTGCAGAACGCTACTACCTGATGAATCCTTTTACTACTAGCGCACTTGCTAACATCCAGCAAGGTCTGAACGCATCAGATCAGTTGGTTCGTACCGCTTGGGAGAATGCACAAATCTCTCAGAACTTTGGCGGTCTGCGAGCGCTGACATCTAACGCTCTGTCCAGCTTTACTGCTGGCACTGGCGCTGACCGTGCGGGTACTCTGTCTGCGGCTCCTGACGCAACTTATGTCACAGCTAAAGACACTATGACTCAGACTATCGCCGTTACTGCTCTCCAAGCAAATATGGTAGTTAAGGCTGGTGATATGATCACAATCGCTGATGTGAACCGTCTGAACCTAGACACTCGCACAGCTATGATTGACGCTGCTGGCGCTAACGTGCCGTGGACAGGCGTTGTAACTGCTGACGTTACTCTTAACGGTAGTGGTGCTGGCAACCTTGTTGTTGCTGGTCCTGCGATCTATGAGGCCAATGGTCAGTACAACACTGTAGACGCTGCACCTGCTAACGGTGCTGTAGTTACCGTTCTTAGTGCTTCAGCTACTCTGTACCAACCAAACTTGTTCTTCACTAAGCAAGCATTTGGAATGGGTACTGTGAAACTGCCTAAGCTCTACTCTACTGACACTATTGCTACTACCGAAGACGGTATGAGCATTCGAGTTAGTAAGTACGCAGATGGTGATGCCAACACCCAGAAGATTCGTTTTGACTTGTTGCCTGCATACGCAACATTCAATCCGTTTATGGCTGGTCAAGGCTTCGGCGTAGCATAATCCCTTGAGACGTTATGGGAGCTGTTTAGTATTCGGCTCCCAATTTTTTTATGGCTAAACCGAGAAAAGGCAAAGCTAAAGTTAAGGTCACCAAAAGCGGTAAGCGAGTCTCCTACGGGCAGGCTGGCGAAGCCAAAGGAGGTGGTCCGAGAGTCAAGCCGGGTACAAGTAAGGGTGATTCCTATTGTGCTCGGTCTCTTGGCATCAAGAAAAGATTGCCAAAAGAAAAGCAAAACGATCCCAATACTCCTAACAACTTGAGCCGCAAGCGCTGGAAATGCAAGGGCGCTAAGTCGATGAAAAGCAAGGGTGCTAAGTATGAGTGACGGTCTATATTCCAATATCCACAAGAAGCGGAAAAGGATAAAGCGGCAAAAAGCTCAGGGCAGAACACCTGAGCGCATGAGATCGCCGGGAAGCGCTGGAGCGCCTACTGCTGGCGCATTCCGACAGAGTGCGCGTACTGCTAAGAAGAAAAAACCAACATTTGAATAGGAGGCAAAAATGCCAAACAAAAAAGGCAAAAAGAAAAAACCATACTAAGCGCGGAGAGTGACAAATGGCTAAAGGTGTATCGCATTATACAAGGAGCGGCAAACTACACTCTGGTGAAATGCACAAGATGGAAGATGGGACGTTGCACACTGGCAAATCGCATACAAAATCTAGCGTTCAACTATTTCACTTAGGCGAATTGTCCAAGTCTGTGCAAAAACGTATAAAGCAAAAAGGAATGAATTTCGAATAATGGCTACTGTGGCGCAGGTTGCAAAGGCATCCTTACAAAGAATTCTAGTGCAGGCCAGTGAGGCACCGCTGCAGCCTGATGAGTATAGTGATTTCATATTTTCTATGAATAACTACATGACAGAGCTAGATGCTCAGGGTATCCAGTTAGGGTACACAGAGGTATCTGACTTAGGTGATGACGTAACGATTCCTACAGGCGCCCTGAGAGGCTTGATTGCTAATATGGCTATAGAGGTTGCGCCTGACTATAACGGCGTGATCTCTCAAGGTCTGGTGAAGGCTGCGCGGGATGGTTTTAACACAATGCGCCTGTTAGGGCAGACATTAGGTAAGAGCAAGAATCCTGCAACACTGCCGATTGGCTCAGGCAACGAAGATACGCTGTTTGGCTTTCCCGGACATTTTTACCCAGAGTCTGAAGAAGAAATATTGGCCGAATCTACTGGCGCGATAGGATTGGAGCTGAATACAAATGGTTGATAGATCGCAGGGCAGGAAAAAATCAGATTTTGTTGCGAAGACTTCGGTAGACGCTGGCGCGTTTATGGATTATTTCGTAAACGGCACAAACTACAAGATCACATACGCTAACTTTGTGGGAGGTCTCGGTGTTACAGGATCTATCACTCAAACTGGTGCGGCTACTGGGATTGCAGTCTTAGACATAGATGGATCAGTAAACAAGATTAGAAATATCGAGAGCGGTGCTGGGATATTGGCTAGCGTATCTTCCCAAAACGGTGTAGAGCTAAAGCATAACTTTTCCGCTGATTCTACTGGTAGACCTCTGCTCCTAAACACTACTGACGCTACTCCTGATATAGCCAGTATTGTTGGTGGTGATGGGATAACCGCTACTTCAACAAGTAACTACGTCACGTTATCAGCAGATGCTCTGCCGTATGCTCAGGTGCATATTCAGGGTAACTCTAACGCAACGACCATTGGAACGGCAGGAACGCCAGTTAAAGCCGCAGGCACGTTTACGGTGGGTATACAGTCAGGTTTTACCGGAGATACTACTGGCAAGATTGTCTACAACGGAACAACGACTAGAGTAGTTGCTGTCCACGTTACCGCTACTATTAAGCCTGCGTCTGCAAACAATCAAGACTTGTTTATACAGATTGCCAAGAATGGCACGGTAGAGGCTGGATCTAAAATCGTTAGAGAAGTAGACACGGCGCAAACAGCAAACTGCTCTACGTTTTTCAATGTGTCCTTAGCTCAAAATGATTACGTTGAATTGTATGTTGGTAACGCGACCAGCACAGATAATGTGGTAGTTACTGATGCAATTCTTGGATTAGTTAATTAATGCCAAAAGTCATCCTGCCAATAGCTAACGGGTACTATGAGAGCGATTCTCTGCCGATATCAGCGCAGGAATGCACTAACTTATACCCAAACATAGCTCAGGCTCCTGCGTTGAATCAGGAGACTCTCTTCGGCACTCCCGGACTTACTCAGGTTGCTAGCGCAAGTGAATTAGATAACTGTCGTGGCGCACATGAGATGAATGGTGTGCCTTACTTTCTGATCGGCAGTCACCTGTACAGTATGGCAGAGGACTACACTCTTACGACAAGAAGCAATGTGGCGATAGGTGGTAGTGGCAGGGTGTCAATGGCTGACAACGGAACGCAGTTATTACTGTTGGTTCCGGGCGGTGCTGGATACATCTACAATCACGTTGCTAATACTTTTGCCCAGATTACTGATTCTGATTTCACGGCTAACGGTAATCCGCAGCAGGTTGTGTTTATTGACGGGTTTTTCTGCCTCACTACTGACACCAAGAAGTTTATTGTAAGCGCACTGAATGATGGTTTGGCGTATAACGCGCTAGACTTCGGCACTGCAGAGTCGGACCCAGATGAAATTGTTGCTCCGATAGTCTTCAAAAACCAGCTATTTATCGGCGGTTCGCAGACGATAGAAGCATTTCAGAACATTGGCGGCGCTGACTTTCCGTTTCAGCGCACTGGTTTGTTCCTAAGTAAAGGTATATCGAGCCCGTTTAGCATTCAGTCTATCCAAGATACGTTTGTGTTTGTTGGTGCTGGTGCGAATGAGTCGCCTGCGATCTGGGCGCTAAATGGTAACAGTGTAGCCAAGATATCTACCACTGCGATAGACAAAGAGCTAAGTGCTCTTACTGAGGCCCAGATACTTGATATATATAGCTGGGCATACGCAGAAAAAGGTGCGTATTTTGTTGGCTTTGCGCTACCCGGCACTACGTTGGTTTATGACACGATCAGCAAGCGATGGCATGAAAGGAAGTCATTTGTTGATGGCGCTCTAGGTGCGTATCGGGTAAACGCTTTAGTCCGTGCATACAATCAATTGTGGGCTGGCGATCTGGTAGATGGAAGGGTTGGCCTGTTAGGCCAGAATGTGTACACAGAATATAACACTGAGATTCGCAGAACTATCGTAACTCAGCCGTTTCAAAGCAATATGCAGTCGTTTGTCCTGCCAGAGCTAGAGCTTACAGTTGAAAGCGGTGTAGGTAATTCGTCTGCTGTGGACCCGAAAGTGGGATTAGAGCGGTCTGTAGATGGTAAAATATGGTCAGATGCTAGATACCGCAGCATTGGTAAGGTTGGCGAGTACAACCGTAGGGTGATATGGAATCGCAACGGCAGGGCTTCGCGGTTTGAGCTGTTTAGATTTACGATGAGTGAGCCTGTAAAGCCAGTATTTATACAGATGACTGCTGACATTGTGGCAACGCAATGAGCTATAAGCTAAACGCGGCTCAGCCGATAGTTGATGCTAATGGCACGATGGAGCAGCCATTCAGGCAGTTTACGCAGGAAGCGGCTTTATCTATACCGATAACAGGTGCAGGAAGCCCAGAGGGTGTAGTTGAAGCGGTACAGTTTAGTTTATATCTCGACACCACTGGAAGCGCGGGATCAATTCAATATAGAAAGATGCAGCCAGAGATCGGTGGTGACCGAAGCAAGGGTTGGATAGCGGTTTAGGAGAATATTATGGCAATACCATTTTTGGCACCATTAGTTGCGGCAGGAAAGGGCATAGCTGGCGCTCTTGGAGGCGCTAAGGGTTTAGCTGCCATAGGCGGCACGGCTCTTGGGTATATGGGCCAAAGAGATGCCAATAAGATAGGCGAGGAAGCTGCCGCTCAATCTGCTCAGCAGCGAGCAGAGCAAATGGCATTGATCAGAGAGTTTGGTCAAAAGGCGTTAGAGCCATTAGCTCCAGCATATCAGCGTTCTCAGGATATTCGGCAAGAAAGCGCAAACAGGGCTCTGGCTTTAGCTGGTTCAATGTTTAGACCGCAGCTAGAGCAATTCCGGGAAGGTAACTATATGGCTCAGCAGCGAATCGCTGAGGCGGTTCCTTTTCGTATGTCAGCTCTTCTTGGAACTGGTTCATTGGGATATATGCCGCAGGCTCAGAATGTCGGCGGTCAGTTAGATTACGGTGTGCTTGATCCGCTTATGAATCCAGAGCCTATGCAGTTTACTCCTGTTCCGGGCGGTCAGGGACAAGCCACACAACAAGCCACACAACAAGCAGCCGCGCCAGTTGATCAAATGCAACAAGCAATGCTGACATTCCAAAGCGATGGGCAGATACCGTTATGATGAGAGGCAAGCGAGAAGATACAGAGGGCGTAAGAGAAGCCGAGTTTATTGTTCTCGATTTCATTAAGTCTACGCCAAATGCTACGGTCCCAGAGATCGCTAGGCTTATTGATGATGTCGGCGCTGATCTTAATTACATTGCAAATGTGATGGGTGTTGACCCAGCAGTTGCGAGACAGGCTTATGATCAGGTTATAACTGATGCGCCTCCTATCCAGCAGGTTATTGAGAAGCAGGTCCAATCTGAACCTGTGAACACTCCCACTCGTCCTCTTGATGAGGTGATAGACACTTCTCGCCCAGCATTTACACAAGAAGATATAAACAGGGCCGTAGGTGAGCTATCAAGCGGTGCGAAGACTCCACAGCAGGTTGCTCAAGAATATGGCGTTAGCGTTGATTACGTTAATAACAATCTCGGCAGAATACAGAATCAGGTGTTTGATGATTTGCTTTCTGGAGCAACAACTGCTCAACAGGTAGCTGACCAGTATGGTTTAAGTCTTGATTTTGTAAACAGCGCGTTTGATCGCATAAGAGCAGAAAGAGTGCCGCCTCCTGTTACACAGCCGCCTGTAACGCCTCCTCCTCCTGTAACTCCTCCTCCGGTTGTTTCGCAGCCTCCGGTTGTTGCGCAACCTCCCGCAGTTATTACAGTACCTGATGCCAACAATCCCAACCTTTTAAGAAACGCACAAACAGGCGGTATGGCTGGCGCACAGCTACCCGTAGGTTTAGCAGCAGCAGAACAAGCTGCGTTAGGCGGCGCAGGAAGGGCTACAGGGCTTTTGGGAACTACCGCAGGCGCAGCAGGCAGAGAGCTAACTGCTGGCACACTGGGCGGCATAGGAGCGCTCAGAGGCGGTATAGGCCAAGCTAGACAAGACATAATGCAGGGTACTCAAACTGGTATAGGCGCTCTCCAGCAAGCTCTGGGAGGCGCTAGAGCTGACATTGAGTCAGGATTCACTGGAGGCCGTGGAGACATACAGCAGGCTCTCTCTCAGTCCAGAGGAGATATTCAATCCGGTTTTGGAAGAGCTGAGGCAATGTTTGATCCATACGCTCAGGCTGGCGGTCAGGCGCTACAACAGCAACTGGCACTGTCTGGAGCGTTAGGCCCAGAAGCATTCCAGCAGGCTTATCAAGAAAGCCCACAAATGCAATTCCTACGAGAGCAGGGTGAGCAGGCAGCTCTTCGCACAGCAGCCGCTAGAGGCGGCGTGGGTGGCGGCAATGTTATGAAAGAGCTTGCCCGGTACGGTACAGGACTTGCTTCTCAAGACTTACAAAATCAGATAGGTAATCTTCAAGCGTTATCTGCTCAAGGGCTTGGCGCTAGAGGCAGCGCGGCTAATATTGCGACAGGTGGCGCTCAGCAGCTTGCGGGACTAGCCTCTGGTGCTGGTCAGAATCTGGCTAATTTATCTACTGGTCAAGCTCAGCAGCTTGCTAATCTGGGTGTGCTTGGCGGGACCACAGAAATGCAGGCAGCTACACAACAAGGTACGCAGTTGGCTAACTTAGCGCAGCAGTTGGGTGTCAGCGAAGCTGATTTAAGAACCGGACTAGGTGCAGGCCGATCCAATATTGCGTTAGGCATAGGTACTCGCGCAGCCGACCTTGCTGCTCAGACAGGGCTTAACGTAGCAGGCATGAGGACTCGCGCAGGCGAACAGTTAGATAGAATGATTGGCACAACATCATCTCAGATAGCTGATCTACAGCAGGATCAGGGCGCTCGCTCGGCTTCTATGATTGCGGCCCAGACGAACTACATGAACCAGTTACAGCAGTCAGCAGCAGCAGGTGATGCGGCAGCACAGACTGAATTAGCGCAGTTGCAGGCTCAAGGCTATAGCAACATAGGTTCTCAGCTTGCTGGCACTCCGCAAGCGCAGACGTTTGTCGGTCAGAGCCCTTTGGCTGGTGCATTAGGCGGTGCTGTAGTTGGTACTCAAATAGCTGAAATGTTTCCAAGCGAGCAGGCAGCTCAAAGCACTTTTAGAATAGGCTCTGGGTTTGCTCCGGGCTATTTTTCTAACCCAATGAATAGCAGCGTAATGACTGCGCCTCAAGTTTCTCCAATGGCAAATATGTCTATGATTCAAGGATTAGCGTAATGGCTGACAACTTATCATTGCTAGGCGGCAGAATGCCTACACAGCAGCAAGGCCCAAAGCTAAGCACTGTATTGCAGGGATTGCAGGCTGCGTACACAGGTCAAGGCCCGCAGTTTCAGCAGCAGATGCGAGCTGAAGAGCAGTATCAGCGTCAGTCTGCTATGCAGGATTTTCAGATGCAGGAAACGCTTGCTAAGTCTGCTGCTCAGGACGCTGTAAGAATTAGAGGTTTGCTGGGTGCTGGGAATGTGAATCAGGCTATCGAGCTTCTGCGAGACAGGGCTCAGCTAGAAAATAGGATTGGCGCATCTAGTGATGCAACGCAAAATCTCATGCAGATGCTCATGAGCGATCCCGCGTCTGCTATACCATCGCTTGATTCCGCGATAAACAGCGCGTATCAGATCGGCCTAATACAGATGCCAGCGCTTTCTGAAACGCAAAAATTGCAAATGCAAGGTATGCAGGCAGATTGGAACGCTGCCAGAAACTCTATTGTTGACACAATGGAGGGAAACAACAAATTGGCTGCTGATGCTGTTACTGGCTTTAACAAGCTAGAATCTTTGGCTGGGTTTATCACAAAAGCGCAAGACAAAAATGCAACCGATATTGAAAAACGATCTGGCAGACAGGCGGCGGCAACTATTCTTACGATTATGGCAAGAATGGCAAGTCCCGGTGTTGTGACTGATAGGGATTTTGCTAATCAGGCTGGAGGTCAGAGTCTTCAGGCTGGTGTTATAGATTATATTAGAAATTTAGGTCAGTCTGATCCACAAGTTGCCTCTTTACTTGCATCTTTTGACCCAACAAATCCTGAATTGCTAGATGTTGATGCTTTAGTTGGTCAAGCTAGAGGTTTAATTACTGGACAAGCTCCATCAATCCTTTCGACTTATGCCTCTCAGAAACAAAGAGCGCAGGCTTACAATCCTAGTCAAAATTTCATGAGTGCGGAATTTGGAGCGTCTTCGGCGAGGAACATAAGGGACTTAATTAATGTTTCTTATGGTGATGCCTTTGACTCAAGAGAGTTTTTTAGAAACCCAACATCATACTTGGAGAGACAAATTCAAGATATGCCTGCCGTTGGGCCTAATACAACTGTTCCATCTGCAGCAGGATCGATTGGTGTCCTGCAATATGAAAGTGAAGAAGAAATGAATGCAGCCCTTCAGAGTGGGCAAATAACTGAAGCTGATGTTCCAAACATTAAAGTAAAAGCGTCTGATGGAAATTATTACCCAGCAAGATTTAGGGATTGATATATGGCTCCCCAAACGAAGACATTAATAGCAGATACAAGTCAGGCTCCTGTTGTTACTAGCGCTCCTGCGCCTCTAAGAGAGATAGGCGAGCCTCAAAGAAGTCTTGTAGCTGACATACCTCTTACGCCCGAGCAGAAATCTGCAAGAGAACTGTACCCTACAAGAGTGGGCGAGGTGCTTCCTGAAAGTGGAGTTGTCGCTCGCACAGGACTGGGTGCGCTTAGTGCTTTAACATTTGATCCAAACGAATTCGCGCAGATACTAAAGGTTGCTGATCCTAGAATACAGGTAAGCACAGGGCCAAGAGGCGGTGTTTACATTAATCACCCTGAGAATCCTCAGACCTATGTTGTTAATAAGCCGGGTTTAAGCTTAGGAGATGTTCCTCAAACAATAGCAGCAATTACTGCGGCAACTCCTGCTGGTTTTGGTAGAACTTTGTTGACCAGAGCGGCATTAGAAGCGGCAACGCAAGCTGCAATAGAATTAGCCCAAAGTAAAGCTGGTGGCGAGTTTAATGTCGGAGAGGTAGCAATGGCTCCGATGTTTAGCGTTGCTTCAGATTTGCCCGGAGTGGTCTCTGCGGGAAGACAAGAATCCGCAATGAGAGGTCAGGTAGCCGGAACGCTTGAAGAGGAAGCGGCTCCTGAAATATCTCGCGTAGCAAGAGAGGCAACAACTGGGCGGGCTCCGCAAGCTGCTGAGCGTATGGTTGATGTTGTTCGACCTGATCCTGTTAGGGCTAGGGCTGTTGAGGAGTTAGGATTAGAAGAAGTCACTCCAGCAAGGATGGTTTCTCAAAATCCTCAATATATTCAGGTTGAACAGGCTCTGGCTCAGATTCCCGGCTCAGCAATGGCTAATTCGGAGAAGCAGTTTATAGACCAACTATCCGCTAGGGCTGGAAACTTTATAGATGACTTTGGAGGAAGCCGGGATTTAATCACCGTAGATGATCGCATCAAGAAAGAAATGAGCGACACAATGGATGGGCTGAGAACTCAGTCTGATGCTCTTTACGCAAAGATTAGCGCAACAATTGACCCTAGAACTAGAATAAGTAATTTGCGTCCACTTAGGGACGCGCTTAGGTCAAAGGCAATAGATGCTGGCGGTGTAAAAAATTTATCTCAACCAGAGCAGCAATTATTTAGAGAAGTGCAAAGATCAATGTCAGCAACAGGTAGAGCTGGTCAGATGACTTACACTCGACTTGATGAACTTAGGAAGAAAATAGGAGAGCAATACGGCAACGCGTCGAGAGGTATGTTTGCTGGAGATGCCGCATCGTTTCAGCTTGGTAGATTGTATGACGCTCTTACAGAGGCGCAGGATCAGGCTCTTAGAGACATTGACCCATCTATGTCTCAGGTTTGGCAAACAGCAAAAGGTCTTGTTGCTGAAAGAAAAGGTCTTGAAGAGATAGCCAAGAATGTTGCTGGCAGGAATATGGAGAGGAATATTGTTCCTCAACTAACCAGAGCTATGAATCAGTTATCTCAGGGAAACAGTCAATTGTTCAAGCAGGTTATAGAAGCGGTCCCAGAAGGTATGAGACAAGAAGCTGTAGTAACTGCTCTTGGTGGTATTTTTACCCGTGGAGGCAGAACGAACGTGGAATTATCTCCCGGTCAATTTGCTGCTTGGTGGAGTAAAATTAAGAGAGACACTGGCGCTAGGGATTTGCTTTTTAGAAATCTTCCTTCCGGCGGCGCAAAGTATCTCAATAACTTAGCGTCTATATCAAAGGCTTATGCAGATGCAGCGGCGTCTGCTCCCAGAACTGGTATAACTAACGCAATGGAAATGATGAATAACGACAATGGATTCATCAGCAAGTTTTTTGGAGAAATACCTATAGCTGGCAAGTGGGTAAAATGGGCTTTGGAGTCTGCTCCAGAAGATACCCTTAAAGCCGCGAGTCAAATGATGGGAGATCCAACATTTAAAAGAATTATCGTTAGATCTGCAAAAGGAGAGCCCACAGATAGAGCTGAGGCTAGCTTTATAAAAAGCAAGGTATTTAATAACTGGGCAAACACTGTTCCAGCCAATATTAAAGAAAGAGCATTAGCCGTAGGTGTGGCTAATTACTTTTTGAACAGTACAAGCGGTGATGAATAATGGCTAGATTCGGCGAGATAAACGCACAATACTTTGATGACGCTGGCGATCCTCTAAGCAGCGGTAAGATATATTTCTACGAGACAGGTACGACTACTCTCAAGGATACCTTCAGCGACATCAACCAGACTATTGCTAACACCAATCCGGTCATTCTGAGCGCGGCTGGTAGGCAACCAAACATATTCTTCAGCGGTACTGCTAAGGCGATACTGGTAGACAAGAACGATGTGCAGATACTGGTCCGTGACCCTATAGGTCAGACAGCTAGTGTATTTGGTGACGGTTGGGTAGCTACGAAGATATACAGTGCTGATGCTGTGGTATTGGGTAGCGATGGTCAATACTACCGATCTCTCGCCGCAGGCAACCAGAACAACGATCCTACGTCTACGTCAGGATACTGGACGCTTCTCTACTCGGTAGAATGGAACGCCGGGATAACCTATCAAACTGGCGCAGTTGTTACTTACAACAATCTCCAGTATCAGAGTCTGCAGAACAGTAATTTAAACAACAATCCCGCCAGCGTTACGGCATACTGGGCAAGCATAGCCTTTGCGTGGTTATCTACTCGCACCTACGCTATCCACGAGAATGTGGTAGGCACAGATGGCATCTTGTACACCAGTTTGCAAAACAGCAACACGGGTAACGTCCCAGCCAGCTCTGGCAGTCACTGGGTAGGTACGTCAGCGGCAGCAGCGGCGAGTGCTACGGCGGCGGCAAGCTCAGCGACAGCAGCGGCTACCTCTGCAACGAATGCGGCTACTTCTGCAACCAATGCTGGAAACAGTGCAACAGCGGCAGCTTCAAGTGCAACCAGTGCTGCCTCAAGTGCAACTACCGCTACTACAAAGGCTAGCGAAGCAGCAACGTCTGCTACAACAGCCACTACAAAAGCTGCAGAGGCATCAACATCTGCCTCAAATGCCGCAACCTCGGCAACTAACGCGGGCAACTCCGCAACTGCTGCGGCCAGCTCAGCTACTGCGGCTGCAACTTCAGAGACCAATGCCGGGAACTCGGCAACGGCTGCTGCAACCTCTGCGACTAACGCAGCAAGCAGTGCTACAGCAGCGGCTTCAAGTGCAACCACAGCAACAACTAAGGCTAGCGAGGCGGCAACCAGCGCTACTAATGCAGCTACGTCAGAAACTAATGCAGGCAACTCTGCTACAGCGGCAGCGACTTCAGCAACCAATGCAGCGACAAGTGCTACAGCAGCGGCAGGAAGTGCTACTTCGGCTGCTTCGTCAGCCACAGATGCGGCTAATAAATACGATGAATTTGATGATAGGTATCTAGGCGCTAAGTCGAGTGATCCAACAGTAGACAACGATGGCAATGCGCTAGTTACTGGTGCGATTTATTTCAATACGTCTTCCAATGTGATGAAAGTATACGGAGGCTCTTCTTGGGCAAACGTAGCACCTACTGCAACAAGCATTACTTTATCTCAGGTGTCTGATGTCACAGCTACGGCAGCAGAGGTAAACGTATTAGATGGCATTCCTGCTGGTCTTACAGCTACAGAGTTGGGCTATGTGGATGGTGTGACCAGTAGTATACAAACACAGTTAAACAATATTTCTGTGACCGCTGGCACTCAAACCAAGACATACTCCGCAGGTGAAACATCTACTATTACCTTGTCGAGTAATGTGCTGTCTCCTGTCGTTGGAGTAACTAAAGAAGTGGCTCAGACAGGTGTAAGCAATAACGCTTGGGATGTAAATTCATCCTCAGAGAACTACACGAGATATAACACTGCTACTGCGACTACTTTGACACCTTCTGCTGTTGGTAATGGTACATTTACACTTGGGTCAGGGTCGTTTAGTTCTGCGGATGTTGGGAAAACAATTGTGGGTAATGGCGGAGTGGCAGTTCTTACCGCAACAAGTGGAGCCTATGTAACATCAACAAATTTCACAAACACAAACGCAATAGCTTCAGGCTCTTGGCAAATGTATGCAATGGTATTTAACACAACGGACGGTGACTTAGAGCTAAGTGCTTATAGCGATACTTATAATTTTAGTGCTCAAACACAACTTTATAATCCCACTTTTTATCAAGGCTCAGGCAGTGAAAGTGATTTTACAAGACCCGTAGGAATTCACTGGAATACTGCGGGTACTTATTTTACGACTATAGATAGTAATGGTGACAAATTATACACATGGGCAGCTAATGGTGCTTATGATGGCTCATCTTTTAGTTTAGATAACTCTCATAGTGTTAGCAGCCAGACAGGATCACCAACAGGGTTTTGCTTTCTTTACAATGGAGGTTCTTACAATAAATTATTTGTTGTTAGTGGAAGTACTATTTTTTCATACAGTCTTACTGTCGCACAAAGAGTAAATGGTGGTACGTCGTATGATAATGTAAGCAAAGCAAGTATGTCTGATGTAACTGGTGTTCTAGTGACTAATGATGGTACGCAAGTGTATTGTTGTGCTGATGATGGTGATATTTATCATTACACCATGAGTACTGCTAATGACCTATCAACAGCTTCAAACGCTGCTACTGGTGAGCAATTCCATTTGCCTAGTTACAGCAGTGCTACATGGAAAGATATGCAATATCAAAATAGTGGCACTGAGTTGTGGCTAATAGATGGCAGTAATTATATTTATAAATATTCATTATCTACAGCCTACCGTATAGAAACAGCAAGTTTTGTTGCTCGCTACTCCTTTACAGACCCACAAACTACAGCAGGATTCGCAATAGAAAATAATGGCTCAAGATTCTATACAGTAGGCGATTATGGAAGATTATATGGATACAGTATTGGTGCAGGAGTAAGCATACCAACTGGCTATCACGCAGCCCACACTATAACCTCCACAGACTCAACCTACTGGACTGACATCAACTCAATGACAGCAGATGAAGCTGCTGGTAATGGTGCTATCTACTACTGCGTATCTACTGATGACCGAACAACTTGGAAGGTTGCCAAAGGTACTGATGGTGAAAGAAACATTGCTAAGAATAATTCAGGAACTTGGCAGTATAACTCTAACGCGACTTATGGTTCAGAGACTTGGACTAACGCAACAGTCAATGCAGAGCTTTATGCCATACAGGAGGCGATGGGAACAGCAGCGAATCAAATGAACAAAACCCAGCTAGACGCTATCCCTGATGCTAATCACTTTACGTTAGCTAACGATCTTGATCTAGCAATCATATTCAACATGAGCAGCGGCTCAACAATTCCAAGCAGTGACGGTGTAGCTATCAACTATGATGCCAATGTCTTAAATCAAGGTGCAATACTAGGCACTGACTACACCTACGATGCGCCTGCGCAGAACAAGGTTAGGATAACGTCAACGAGCGCGGCTAACTTAAAGGTTAGGATTGTTTAATTTTGTGCGATGAAAAAGTACGTTGCGGTTATAGTGGCCAGCTTTTTAGCTTTCCCTGTCTTTGGACAGGACACTACGACTAACATAAACACGACTGCAACTAACACTGCAACGTCTACCGCTACGTCTACAAATACCAATAATAATAACAACGTAAACAGTAGCACGACTAACTATACTGGTACGTCTACGAACACTAATAATAACAACAACGTAAACACGAACACTAATACCAACAATACAGATTACACTGGTACGTCTACTAACGTAAACACAAACACCAACACAAACACGACAGATTACACCGGGCTAATAACTAATTTAAACACTAACACCAACACGAATAGCACCACTAATAACAGCACTTCTGTTAGCAGCGCAACAAACGTAAATCAAAATACAAATAACAGTACCAGCGTGAATACATCGTTATCTAACAGCACAAGTTTTCAGACTACAAACTCTGTGTCGGACATTAACGCAATAAATCAAAACAGTAACACCAACACCAACAGCTCTATCAGTAATTCAACCCAGCGAGTTACTCAGAAAGTGGAATCACCGCCTCCATCAGCTATTGCGCCGTCAATAGGCAGCTCTTACAGCCAAGACCTTTGCACCACAGGTATATCAGGCGCTGTCCAAACCCAAATACTTGGATTCTCTACCGGGAAGTCTGTTCGTGATCAAAACTGCGAAAGAATTAAATTGGGTAAGACCTTATATGATATGGGTATGCGTGTTGCAGCGGTAAGCCTCATGTGCCAAGACTACCGCGTGTGGTCTAGCATGATGTACGCAGGTACACCCTGTCCGTATGAAGGCAAGATAGGTGACGAGGCGAAACTCTTGTGGGAGGCCAACCCAGACAAGATACCTGAGCCTGACAGGAGAGTGCGGTGAAAAGGTTTGTACTGCTTTGCCTGCTTCCCGTGTTTGCGTCTGCCGCTGATCTCAGCCCAACAGGTATGACACAAGTCCTGAACGGTGTGGACGATAGTGCTTATCACGTTGAGCTTGGGCATACCTTCCCTCATCTGGATAAAGTGTTTACTGATGCGTGGATGTCCACCAACGGTTTTATTCTCCTCTGGTCGCCTACGAATAACCTTGGTCAGCAAACCCTGCCGACAGGTGGTCACTGCTGTGACGGATATAACTTTGGAGCGGGTACGCCTAATTATCTAGATAACAGAGTAGGGCAGTTTAGCTATATGCTTGCTCCATTATGGACAGATTTAGATGACACTAACGTGTTTGATGATGACGGTTACTATTATTCTACTAATACAGAGCGGTCTAGTTTTCTTTGGTACAAGGTCAGGGAATACAACAATCCTCTGGCAATGAATACCTTTCAGTTAAACATAGACAAGTCTGGAGGGTTTGAATACATCTACGATGACGTATTTATTAACAACCATGAGGTGTTTATAGGCTGGACAGGAGACACCGCAGCCGATCCGTTTTGGCACACTCAGCAGTTTTATGGAAATAAATTCACTATGAGTAGCACCTACGCCAACGCAACAGGAGCGCAGCTTATATCTGCTTATGGTGGTGATTTGTCTACTAATAGCTACAGCAATGGAAACTTTGGGCTTGTAGGTAGGCCAGATTGTACAAACCCTGCAAACGATTCAACTTGTGATGGCTACTGGGACGCGGTGGCGCAGTCTAGTGTGACCGATCAGTACACAGATAATGTGTTTGGCGATGAAGTAGAAGACTACTTCTTTACTGATAATCAAAGTCGTCAAGGACAGCCACAGACTACACCGCCTCCACAGCCTTATCAAAACACTTCTCAAGAGCGCGAGATGTTCGGGCTTGCTCCCAGAGCAGATGAGCCACCAACTGGAGAGCCTGAGCGTCCTGAGCAACAACGTCAGCAACAACAGCAGCAACCTGAGCCGATTGTAAGAACTGAACCTGAGCGCGTTGAAAGACCTGTAGAGGTAGCAGAAGAGCCAGTGCAGGTGGTTAGGGAATCAAGGCCCGAGCCACGCCCTGACCGTGCTGTAGTCCGTCAAGAACCCGTGGAAGTCGAGCGGGTGCAAAGAGAAGAGCGTGTAGAGATTGTTCGTGAGCCAGAACCCGAGAAAGAGGCAGAAAAAGTAATAGAGCGTGAGGTAATACGCCCTGCTGTCGATGTCGTGGGTATAGCTCTTAGCACTGTCGGGCAGTCAGCTTATCGAAATAATTCAGTCAATTCGCAAACACAGATGGTGCTTCAGGATCAGCAAGAGCTTGAACAGACAACAAGTGTTTTCAGCACCGAGGCTCAGATTACTCAAGTTGTAGCGCAACAAGCCCAGCAGCAGAAGACTAATACAATCACTACATCGGAGCTTGCACCGCCAACGCAGATGCAGTTTGAGAATGATTTTAATGACGCGATAGCTACAGGCCAAAGCGTAGGTCAATTCCTGTCAGCACAGCTTCCAGATTTCAGCAGGTTTGACGTCTCGCCTCCCAGTCAAGATGAGCAACGTACAGTGCAACGGGCTGAGACTCAGATACAGACTATGAGCCAAGCTGATGTACAGCAGAGCTTAGATAGTCAGCTAGAGAACTTAGAAGATACTGGCGGTTTTACCGATCAAAGTCTTGCGGTGTTTCTCATATCAAACAATCCAGCTTTCTCGCAGTACGACAACGTAAATATATCCGACAGACAACAGTTTTACTCGTCCACGCAGCCCTATCCATCGAACAGTATTCGGGCAAATCCATTAGGTGTGCTGCGCGTGACGGGTAATTCGGGCTATGACGATTTGGTGGATTTACAATGGCAGAGATAGAAGTTGGCGAGGTAAAGCTTTCTGGCGGTAAGTTACTGCTTGTTATACCGTTTTTAGGTAGTATTGGCGCAGCGATGTGGGGCGGCTTCGAGTTGTATCAGCGTTTGTTAGATGCCGAAGAAGCAGTAACTGCCTACGTCTCACCTGACTTTAGCTCGTATGATGAAGAATTAGCCGTACTAAGCACTAAATTAGATGCTGCTGAAGTCTTAATAGCAGCCGTTGAGCGAGCTTTAGATCAGGATATAGTTGAGCTAATGAACAACATTGACCGCCTACAGGTCGATATAGACGCCACAGAGCGCATTGCTAGAGGGACGGATGATTCTGTTGTCTTAGCCACGAGAGAGCTTAGAGATGACGTGTACGCTTTAGAAGAGCGTGTAAACGACAGTCTTAGAGATGTAGATAACGAACTACGAGCAATGCGTGATGACCTTGAGGAACGTATCCAGCGCATACTGGATAACCCTTTAAACGTGGAAGAGTAAATGGAATTTCAAACTGGATTTAACGTATTTTTAGCAATCATTAGCTTTGGTGGCGGTTGGCTAGTTAATCGTGTTTTTGTCTTGCTTGATAGAATCGACGCTGACATGAAGCAAATACCTGAGAAGTATGTTGCCAAAGATGATTACCGCGAGGACATCCGTGAGATCAAAGAAACACTAGGCGCTATTTTTAAGAAACTAGATAACAAGGCCGAGAAATGAAACTTGATCCTGTTTTACTAAATATGGCTGCAAGCTGGTCAGAGAAGGCTTACAACCAGAAGAATAAGGACGCCATAAAGATAGAAAACAAGATCACAGGAGCCACGGCTTTTGTAATCAAGCGCAAAAGCATAGATGTTATTGCTTTTCGAGGTACTGAGAAAAAGCTAAACGACATCATAACTGACCTGACTGCTATCCCGGTTCCGTATGCCGGAAGGATGTGCCACGCAGGTTTCGTTCTACAACACGCTTCTATCTGGAAAGAGATCAAGAAGCACATTGACCCAAAAAAGCGAACGATGTTTACAGGCCACAGTCTAGGAGGTGCGCTCGCAGAGATGTCTGCCTCCAAGATGAACGGCAAGCACGACAATATCAATCTCATCACATTCGGTAAGCCGAACACGTTTTTTAAAGGCTTTAAGAGGCCGATGAAGCTCGACAATCAGATATCCTGCGTAAACGGCAGTGATATGGTTGCACGAGTCCCACGGCTGCTCTACGGGCCTTCTAAGTCGCAGACAATGCTATACTTTAGCAATACAGGCCCAGACTATATAAATCCCAGCAAGGACACTAGAAGAGCTGACAGAGGCGGCGTGGCGGATAGAGTCGCTGACCACAGCATGAACGATTACAAGAAAAGGCTAAAAGAGTATCTTGATTCTCAAGAGAAGGTAAAGCCTATAAACCAAGAAGCTGCTAGGCAACTGGAGAAAATGAAATGAGACTGATCGGTTTATTGTTTGTTTTTACGTTATCAAGCTGCACATCTGTTGAACAAGTTATTGCTAACAAAGAAATATACTGCTCTTCCTTTTACAAAGGTGTTCGGGCAGTGGGCAGAGGAGCGCTTTCTGCTACGGCTGGCGTTATTGTTCCTGACGTTTGCGACACAATTGACACTATTGTGGAAACTGTCGAATGAAATTAGGCGGCTTGCTAAAGTCCCTTGCTCCGACTATAGCTAGTGCTGCAGGCGGTCCGATGGCAGGAATGGCTGTAAAGATGGCTGCATCTAAACTAGGCTTGCCTGAAACTGCAACTGCTAATGAAATCGAGGATTTAATAGAGCGCGAACCTGACAAAGCGGTTCTTGTAAAACAAGCAGATCAAGATTTTAAAACAAAGATCCGAGAAATGGAGATAGACCTTGAGTCATTTAAGACTGAGGTTGAGGACAGGAAGGATGCTAGGACTAAGTTTGCAAGCGATGTTACGCCTAAAGTCTTTTGCATTCTTGCTCTTATTTTGTACGGAGCTTATGTAATGACCGTGACTATTCTGCCTCATGATCAAAATGATGAGACCATAATCTCACTCGTGCTGGGCCAGCTATCAGGAATACTGGGAACCTGCGCGGCGTTCTTCTATGGAGGCTCTCAGAAGTGAATAAGATGGATAAGCTAATTGAACAACTAAAGCGCCACGAGGGCGTAGAGACTCACGCTTACAAATGCTCAAGCGGTAAGCTGACTATTGGCGTTGGTAGAAATATTGATCCAGAGGGCGGCATAGGGCTGGCAATGGAAGAGATAGAATACCTGCTGTCCAATGACATCCTTCGATGTATAAAAGAGCTTAGCGCTGAGTATCCGTGGTTTGGTCAACTAGATGAAACTCGTCAGGAGGCAATCATCAATATCTTCCTGAATCTGGGTGCGACAAGGTTCCGGCTTTTTAAGCGAGCATTAGCCGCGATGGAAGAGGGCAATTACGATGAGGCTAGCACTGAGTTTCTTGATAGCCGATGGGCAAAGCAGGTAGGCGGTAGAGCGTTAGAGCTTACCGATATCATAAGGTCAGGCGAGTATGTATGATCCTTATATTTACGTTTGTGAGATAGTGAAGGTTGTTGATGGAGACACTATTGATGTTAATGTTGATTTGGGTTGGTCTGTTAGTGTGCGTAAGCAGCGCATTCGTTTGTATGGTATTGACGCTCCCGAGTCTCGCACTAGAGATTTGGAAGAAAAACAATTCGGCAAAGCCTCTAAGAAGTTTGTCAAAGACTTTCTGAACAGCGATCACATACTTCTCAAGACGAGAGAGAAAGGCAAGTACGGCAGATATTTAGGTGATTTCTGCGTAGATGATAAATGGCTCTGCGATGAGATGATACAAGCTCACCACGCTGTCCCATATTACGGGCAGAACAAAGCTGATATAGCAGCCGCACACATCCGCAACAGAGCCTTAGTGAAGCTCTGAGCCGTAGCGGTCACTCTCTTCCATATACCTAAAGAACTCTTTGCTCCGAGCTTCATCACCAAAAACAAAATCTTCAAGATGTCCAAGGTTCCAAGCAAGCGTGGCGATGTAGTTGAGGTCACGGCTGTTAAAGTTTTCAGCAGCTTTCTTCAGCCATTCTTCGCAGTCTTCTGGATTCTTCAAAATAAAACTTATGCCTTCCATTTTGCGATCTCTTCGATATCTTTTAAATAACGGTATCCTAACAGCCTAGCGTCTGATTTTATTGGCCTAGTCTTAACTATTTCTCCGGCGGCGTAATCCTTTCCTTTTTTTGTGGTCCAAAACCATTCTTTGCTGCAGTAGCCCATAACAGCAATTTCTTCTTTGTCTATGTCAACGCAGCAAAAAATGTAAACATCACACTTTTGATGGTCTCGGAGATACGCCGTAACCAATCCGTTACCTGCTTCTCGCTTTCCGTACTTCGGCGCTCGACTACTTTTAACGTCAAATCTCAGACCTTTCACAATTAGATCGTAATCTTTGGAATCGGAAAAATCAAAAGAGATGCCGAGTCCATCTAATACCTGACAGGTAGCTAGCTCGCCAAGAGTGCCTGTTATCTTGCTGTTACTATTTACGCTTTGATGATTTAGCGTTTCAGGCTCGCCGTAGGCAATGTCTAACCAGTTGGGATCAATCTTCAGTATTATCATTCACAGGCCACGGAACGTGGATGCCGAACTTTTCGCCAAGGTATTTATTCAAAACTTCATACGTTTTAATGTAGTCTACTTTGTTTACCTTTGCGCTTGATTCTTCACCCGTCTGAGCCTTCTGCACGGGTTTCCACAAGTAGCTTTTAACAGCCTCACGGTTCCATTCGATCTCTGGATGATGCTCAAGCAGAACTCGTACATCTAAATGGCGTTCGTTCAGCTCAGCGGCTATCTGTTCGCACCATAAATGAAGTGCAGAGTTTTGCCTGATGCTCCGCTGCTTACCTGTCTTGCAGGTTATGACCAGATATCGGTCCTTTTGCCAAGCCTCTTCGATATGCTTCTTAACATTTTCTAGCTTATGCTCAGTGTTTACGATCCACAACTCACCCGTCATTTGAGTCTCCTAGTATTCAATGATGTCTATAAAACCAACCGCACCAGCATCTCTGACAGCCTTGATGCGCTTGTACTCCTCACGGTAGTGCCGTGCCACATCCTTCTTGTTCTTGTTGATGGTCTTAGCTAGGCCGATGTCGTTGCGTTTCTCACGCAGTATCTCAAGCATCGCCTCTCCTACCTTGTTGACCATCCATTTGTGAAAGTCATCCGGGTTGCCGCCGAGTTTCTGATGGCATCCGAAGCAATGAGCAAAAACATTGTCAGGGCAATATCTTATAGCCTTGTGCCGCCGAGAGAAGTAGTGCGAGGCGTGGAGCGCAGAGCTGTTCTCCTCGTACTTCTTCCCGCAGCATTCACAAGTCCAATCAGCAGCCTCTCGGACGCACTTGGAAAACCATCTATCTTCTGGCTTGATGGTTATCTTAGGCATCAGACTTCCTCACCTTTACAATATGAAAGCCGCCATTGGTGACCTGCTGAACGTCAAAGGTAATATCCTTGCCGCGCAGCCAGCCTTTGATTGACCAGTAAGCTCTCCGCATTTCATCGTAATCCTCAAACTCGATGGCCTGCGAGTAGCCCATCTCAACAAACGCTTTTACTGCTTCGTTTTTGATCTGTCGCTCAGCTTTCTCAAATTCGACAACTTTCATCAGAACGGTACATCCTCAGCTAATTTAATTGTTGCGTCTGGACCGCTGGCAGGATTAGGCGCTTCGCTCGCAATCTTTTCCCATTTCAAGGAAATAAATTTAGCACCAGTTTTACTGTTGGTATTTACCCAGCCTTTCAACTCATACCCGTATTGTGTCTTTTTTATCTGACCGGAATTTACAGCCTCAAACAGAGCCTTCATGTCATCCTCCGAAATGCTGGCGTAATACTGATCATCCTCAAACTTAGACTTATTAATGCCCATCAACTGGACCCATTCTTTTGGCTTGTAACTATCCATCTATCAATCTCCTTGTTTGTTTATCTGCTAATTGTGCGGCCTCGATAATTATCTTGGACGCTTTGTCGATCCATTCATCATCACGTTCTACTTTTAGTTTAAAATCATGATGATCTGGGTTGTAAGAGTAAAACCAGTAATAATCCAAGCCAAGCACCCACATAGTGCCTTGTACTTGCTGGAAATACTCGCTAGGAAGGCCGCCATCAAGCCTGTAACCTGTATGAGTATGACGCTCTGGGCATTTGATTTCGATGCCTGTATCGGCCCACAGGCCGTCTGGCGAGCACCCTACATCGTGATCGTCCAAAGCAATCATGCCAACCTGCTTAATCTCTATGTTGTGCAGCAGCTCAAATTTGCTTCGAGCTTCATCCTCTCGCTCAGTGCCTGTCTCCATTGATTTAGATTTGTAAGTTTCAATGGGTATAGGAACTTCGCGCTCAGCGACAACTTTATTCAGGTAGGTTTTGGCTGACCGACTTTTAGTGCCTGTCGTTGTAACTAAAAGTTTGAAGTTAGACGCAGTGATGAACCCGCATCTGCTTCTCAGCCATTCATCGCTGCCTTGCTCGTGATAGAAATATCTCATAGGAATGAGTCCTGCTGAGATACTTGCTCTCGCTCTTTGAGAATCTTCCTAAGCTGGCTTATCTGCTTGTCGCTTAGGTTCCAATTGTCAGCCTTCACAGACCGCAGGCAGGTCACCAGATTCATGCCAGCCTTCTCGCAGTCAGCCTTGATGCTGTCTATCTTTCCGGTCTCAGCAGGTTCTTCTTCGTGCTGCGCGTCATTGTCGTTCTCAGGATCGCCCAGAGCGAACAGGCCCATCAGGCAGTAGCGCTTGGCGTAGGTATAGCCAGTGCCACAGCCTTGCTCTGTCTTCTTTACCTTATCGACTAGCGTGAGCTGGGAGTGTGACTGACCGCTCTTCAGATGGATCAAAGTAATAGTGCAGCCTACCTGATCCTCGGCGTTGACATCAGTGAAGTAGTACACAATATCATCACCGAAACAGTCTCTGGCAGCATCGTTCAGAACCGCTACAGACCAGTATTTCTGCTTGGTATGCTTATTAGTTTGGTCTTTTTCTGGTGTGACAAAATTGCCTCTGCATTTGGCAAAGGACTTCCAAAACTCAATGTTTTCCATAGATTTTTCCCGTCAAGGTGTAAAAGGAAAGGCGAGTGTAGTTGAGTGTGACAGGCGTGTCAACAGGTGAAGAGGAGTGCGATCAGCCGGACACAGGATATGGACACATAGAGGACAATCCGCTTGCTGACGGGTGCAAGGTGCTATTTGTTAACACGATGACCGCACAACACAATGTTAACACAAAGTCACGGACAAATTCGCAAAAAAAAAATGCGTTTTTGTCCGTGCATTATTTTTGGGTTTAGATTATGCTCGCAAGACGGTGTGGTAAATCCTGACCGAAACTCAGTGATTATGCTCACGATGAGCTGATAACTTGGAACACGATACTTTAACGGCTTTTAGAGGCGGCCGCGCCAGATCAGCGAAGAGATGGCGGCAAACAGGTTTTGTGGACACGAAGGAGGCTAGACGCGGCTACCACGGATTGGTGAAGGCGTTCCTGCAATTTTGAAGTATCGTACTACGCTCTGAATATGACCACAGGTGTCCCAAAGCCTCTAAATGACATTTTCGCCTAGAAAAGTGTAAAAGATGTGTTGACGAGGTGTAATATATAGGTATAATAGAATCATTGAGAGGCATGGTGCAGCTCACAAACGGAGAAAAACGAATGACAACTTATTATGTGATCGCTGAAAGGTACATCAACAGCAATACTGAAGAGCATGGATATGGTGATTACCCAGAGAGACGCTCTTACATTACTTTGCGAGTGCAAGCTGACACAAAACGCAAAGCGCAAAACAAAGCTAAGAAGATAGACCCAAGAATTTCTTTCAGTGGTATGTTTGGAAACCAAATTTTAGAAACGCATGAAGTGCTTGAACGCACTTACATTGACCGCAATGGTTTAGAGATTAGTTAATTATAAAAACCGGAGAAAAACGAATGTTAGATGTCTTTACAACTTCAACTTATGAAGAAATCCGAAGAGCTACAGTTGATGGTTACGTTGACTTTGATGTGTTTGATCGACAATTGTTTGAGGACATTCGGGATCAGCTCACTCACCCAGATAACTCAGACGCTGCTCACAACGTGATGTATGAGGCTTTCGATCTTTGCGCTGACGCTGGAGAAATCACCAATGCTCTTATGTCATTCATGAATAGCGGTTCGCTGGACAGCGCTCAGTTTGCTCGCAAGATAATGCAGGAAGCTGTTGATAAAATGACCCGTGACGAAATTCAGAAGATCGCGGAGGCTCAATAATGAAGATAGTAAAAGAAAGCCTGTACGCAGCGGCCACCACAATTCTGTTTATGTTTATGCTCATAATGCTGTTAAACGGAATATTCTCGACAGATCCCTATTACAGCGATGCTTGTGAAGGACGCAAAGCGTGGGAAGCGACAGGGCATGACTATGTGGGCATTCCGGCAGGATCTGAGCATTGCGAGCCGTGGAAGCCAACTTATAGATGCGGTAGCGCCTGTGTCAATTGAGCTAAGGCCACACCAGAAGACCGCAGTTGACGCACTCCGCGCCAGCTTGCGGTCAGGCCATAAGAGGCCAGTGCTAGCAGCGCCGTGCAGCATGGGCAAGACGCACATTGCGGCCTATATCTTGATGAACGCTGTGGAGAAGAACAAGCACAACCCAGATTATCGGGCTGTGTTCTTTGTGGACAGGTTGAAGCTGTTGAGTCAAACCACAGATGTGTTCGACAGTCTGGGAGCCAGCTATAGCGTGATGCAAGGTGATGATCCGCGCTATGATCCAAGTAAGCCTATTCAAATTGTCAGCATCCAGACGGCTCTGCGGCGTAAGAGTTTTGGTTTTGACATTGCGGTAGTAGACGAGTGCCATACGCTGTACAAAGGCGTGACAGAGCTTATGAGGCGCTTGAACGGCATACCGTGGATTGGCCTGTCCGCCACGCCGTATGCGAAATCTATGTCTGCCGAAGGCTTGTACGATGACCTGATCGTCACTTGTACGCCGAGGGATTTAATAAGTGACGGATGGTTGACGAAAACAGAGTATTACGTCGGCAGGTCAGTTGACGCTTCTGGACTCAAGACAAAGGCGCTCAGCACTGGCGGCAGTGACTATGACCCGAAGGCTCTAGGCGAGAAGATGCTGGATGATGACACGCTGGCTGGCGATATCGTGCAGAATTACGTCAAGCACAGCAACGGCCTTACCAGACGCGCTTTGTGCTTTGCTCCGTCCATAGCCTACAGTAAGAGCCTAGTTGAGCGTTTCAACTCTGAGATCGGCTCTGAGATCGCCGTACACGTTGATGGCTATATGGACAGGGAGTTACAGAACTACATCTTTGAGGACTTTAAGCGCGGAGATTACAAGATTCTGGTCAATAGCAAGCTGACCAACACAGGCTTTGATGATACGGGCATTGAGATCATCATTGACGCCTACAAGACCAAGAGCCGCATTGCGTGGATTCAAAGAATCGGAAGGTGCTGGCGGATACATCCCGGCAAGGAGAAGGCTACGGTGCTTGATCACGCTGGCAATCTTCAGCATTTTAACTCCTTCCCGGAGGACATCATCCCGCATGAGTTGGATTCAGGTGATCGCAGATTTGATGAGAAGAAGCAGACCAAGCAGGAGGAGCGAGAGCCAATAGTCCGACCTTGCCCAGTATGCCGTAGTGCGATGACAGGCAGGCGCTGCAAGGCTTGTGGACACGTTTTGCCTAGCGATGTGCCTGTGCTGAAGGACAATGGCGAGATGCTTGTGAAGGCTGAGAAAGCAGCTTCAAAACTGACCTCAGCAGCAGTCAGAAGAGAAAAGATGAGCAAAACGGGCAAGCAAGCGTGGTACAGCACACTGCTCTTATATGCTAAGCAGAAAAATTATAAACACGGTTGGGCATATTGGAAATACAAAGAGTCTATGGACTGTTCTCCTTCTGGTTTGCGGCAGGTTGTTGCGAAGGAACCGCTGAAAGAGGCGCTAAAATGGATTCAGTCTGAGAACATCCGGTACTCTCATAGGCGTGACAAGTAGCGTCAGCAGGCGGTGCGTTGGATTCTTCCCAAAAAACACCTGCAGTCAGAGCAAGCCTAATCGCCAATTCGTGGCAACTCCAGCTTGTGATCTGACCGACTGGCCCACGCTACGGGCTTTTCAATTATTTTGAAAAAAGTGTAGAAAAGTGTTGACTCTGTGTGAGATACCAGTAGAATGGGAACCATAGAGCGGCGCGGTGCTGCTCCTTTGAGGAGAAAAACGAATGACTAATCCAGCAAACATCCAAACGGTACAGGCTAAACAACTTAAGAATGGCAAGTATGAATTCACTGCAATCCTCGAAGATGGCTCGCAGGAGATCATTAAAAAGGCTGGAGCTTTCAAGCCTGTCGTAAATGTCTACTCCGTGATAGTAAACGGAAATTCTTACAGAAATGTTGGTAAACACTGCACTTACAACAATAAAGCAGGTGGAAGACAACTTAAATACTGCGAAACCGCAGGTTATAGAATCTGTCACTCGCCCATCAAATCAATGGAAGTCGAGCTGATCTAATCAAAAACTCACAATTAAACCCAGACCCGCTTAACTGCGGGTTTTGTGCGTTATGAGAAGGAGAAACGAATGTGGTATGACCAAGTATTAGACCGTCTGGACAAGGTAAGGCGGCGCGGAGAAGAGAGCTGGATAGCCTGTTGCCCGGTTCACGATGACAAGAATCCCAGCATGACCGTCAGCGTGAAGGACAGAAAGCTGCTGATGTATTGCTTTGCCTGCGGCGCTAAAGGTGATAGTGTGGTAGAATCCATAGGTCTAAATGCAAGTGCGCTGTTTGAAGACAGTAAAGAATTTGACGCTGATCCGCATTATCTTCTGAAGAAAACACAGGAAGATGATGATTTTCTCATTGCGATATACCAAAGCGCAAAGAGATCAGGAGAGCGAATAAAATACAAAGATCACAAAGCCTACATGGAGGCTATGGCCCGTAGGCATAATCGAACTGAGGCTGGCATAGCTCAGACAATTATCCCAGAGACACAACAAGAGTTTCTGTAATGGCCAGACCAGAGAAAGTATTTACCGATGATGAGGTAGCCGAGGTAGAAAGGCTTGCTCCATCATTAACCCAGCAGCAGCTCGCTGATTATTTCTGTATTAGCGTCAACACGTTAAAGGAAATCATGAAGCGGGATAGCAGAGTTTCTGATAGTTATAAGCGTGGCCTGACCAGAGCTGGCATCATTATGGTTGAGAAGCTCTATGACAAGGCTATGGAAGGTGATCATCCAAGCATGAAGCTCTGGCTGTCTCAAAGGATGGGATGGACCGAGAAGAGCCGTCAGGAGATATCAGGCCCAGAGGGAAGGCCGATTGAGAAGGACTACCACGTTACCATTGAAGTGGTGAATCCGGGAGACCTAGACTGAATCTGCAGATCGCTCCAAAGCTGTTACCAGTGCTTGAGGCTAAACAACGCTTCATTGTGGTCTACGGCGGTAGAGGCAGCGGCAAAAGCTATGGCCTAGCATCCCTGTGTCTCCTAAAGGCACTGCGCGGCCAGAAGATCGGAGCCTTCCGAGAGTTTCAGAACTCTATTGATGACTCGGTACACAGCCTGCTGGCCTCGCAGATAGAGAGCTACGGGCTTGAGGACTTTGAGGTCCAGAACAATCAAATACTCTTCAACGGTGAACCTAGCTTTAAATTCAGAGGCTTGGCCCGCAACGTCGAGGCCGTTAAGTCGATGTTCGGCTTCAACCTTTTCTGGGTAGAGGAGGCTCAGACAATATCATTCGATAGCCTCAAGGCTCTCACTCCCACTCTCCGAGAGCAGGGCAGTCAGATATGGCTGTCGGGTAATCCACGGTCAAGCACTGATGCTTTCTCTGAGCGCTTTATCAAGCCATTCGAGAAGCAGCTTAACCGTGATGGCATATACGAAGACGATATGCACCTAGTGATCCGAATGAACTACGAAGATAACCCGTGGTTTGTGAAGACTCCGCTAGAACAGGAGCGGATACATGATCGGCAGAATTTGCCCAGAGCTATGTACGAGCACATCTGGGAGGGTAAGCACTTAGATACGGTGCAGGACAGTATCATAGAGCCCGATTGGTTTGATGCCGCGATAGACGCTCATAAGAAGCTTGGATGGAAGCCAGAGGGTGCTTTGCTTGCTTCGCATGACCCGTCGGATGAGGGCGGTGACAGCAAGGGTTACGCACTGCGCCACGGCAACGTCATTCTGGATGTGTGTGAAAACTTAACAGGTGATGCCAATGAGGGTATGGACTGGGCCTTGGACAAGGCAGTAGCAGCTCAGGCAGACCACTTCATCTGGGACTGTGACGGTCTTGGGATAAGCCTCAAGCGACAAGTAGATCAGGCGCTTGAAGGCAAGAAGATGGAGTATCACATGTTCAAGGGTTCCGAGTCGCCTTATGACCCAGAGATGCCATACACGTTAGGCGGAAGCCAGAGAGCAAAGACTAATAAAGAAACCTTCTTTAACAAACGTGCCCAAATGTGGTGGACTTTACGGGATAGGTTTGAGGCAACGTATCGGGCTGTGGTGAAGGGCCAGTACATCAATCCAGAAGAGCTGATTAGCCTGTCATCAGACATTGATAGCATTGAGCAGTTGCGCTCTGAGGTTTGCAGAATTCCGTTGAAGCGCTCAAACTCTGGTAAAATCCAGATACTGAGCAAGATAGAAATGGCGAAGAAGCCGTATTCAATACCTTCTCCGAATATGGGCGATGCTTTAATGATGTCGATGCACTCGCCAAAACTTAAAAATGTGAAACCTGTAGAGATAAATTTCTCAGGATGGAAGAATTATGGCTAGTTATGATGATGGCAAAGAGCTAGAGGATCGCGGTGCGACTGAGGACGATCTTGCCTACAAAGCAGATTACGAGGAGCATCAGGACGTTATCGAGCTGCTTGATAAGTGCCAGCAAGCAGACAAGGACAACCGTGAGCGCGTCAGAGAAGCTCATTTGTTCTTGGACAAGCGCGATGGTCAGTGGGAACCCTACTGGTGGAACTCTAACGAAGCCAAGCCGCGCTATACGTTCGATATGGTGAATCCCATAGTGGATCAGGTTGCCTCTGAGATAGAGCAATCCGACTACGACATCCGAGTATCTCCAGCTGGAGGTGATGCAACTAAAGACCTTGCCATTGCCTATGACGGCATCATCCGCAACATTGAGCAGATGTCTAACGCTAAGACGACCTACGCCCAGTGCGCTCGCAATATGGTGATCGGCGGGATGGATGGCTGGCGCGTGGTCCAGAAGTACGTTGATGATAATAGCTTCGACCAAGACCTAGCCATTGAGCATGTCGGTAACTTCGTGGACCGGGTGTGGTTCGATCCCGCAGCTGAGAATCAAGATAAGTCTGACAGTCGGTATGCGTTTGTGCTTCACGCAATGGCGAAGGATGAATACGAGGCCAGATTCCCTGAAGGCTCTGGTGAAAGCGTAGATGATGACCGAGAGGGCGAAGCATACTACGACAAGGCTGAGTGCATTGTGGTTGGTGAGTTTCTGTATCTTGAGTCAGAAGACCGCGAGCTGGTCATGATGTCCAACGGTCAGGTGCACGAGGTTAATGAGGACTTTGACAAGGTTGTAGATGATCTAGCAGCCATTGGTGTGACAGAGGCAAAGCGCCGGACCCGCAAGAAGCACTATGTTTGTTCGAGGTTCTTTGATGCGAAGGACTTCCTTGAGGACAAGAAAGAGACCGTATTTTGCCGAA
>CESO01088448.1_pt1 | contig 32729 bp, 29 predicted proteins | sample 356341 | NCBI WGS metagenome assembly CESO01 (sample SAMEA2621812, study PRJEB7988) | marine metagenome | biome: marine biome (ENVO:00000447); feature: deep chlorophyll maximum layer (ENVO:xxxxxxxx); material: "saline water (ENVO:00002010), including plankton (ENVO:xxxxxxxx)" | depth 35 m | reverse complement strand
GATTGATTGTGTGCAAAGCCTGGCAAACGGCAATGCCGCCACCGTGACCAGCATTGGCCGGGGGATTCACTCTAATGCCTTTGAAAAACATAATATTAAGCGGGCTGACAGGCTGCTGTCTAATACGCATTTACTGCGTGAACAAACGTTAATTTACGGAGCCGTATGTCGATTGTTCTGTGCTGCCAAACACCCAACCATAAGCATAGATTGGTCTGACTTGGATGAAGCCGGCAGACACTTTTTACTGCGGGCAGTGCTAACATTCGATGGCCGGCCTATCACCTTGTATCAGGAGGTACATCCGCTAGATACAAAAGAAAAGCCTGCAGGTTGTAAACCGGTGATAGTGACAGATGCTGGCTTTAAAGCGCCCTGGTTCAGGCAAGTTGAAGCATTAGGCTGGTATTTTGTAGGCAGAGTACGTAAACCGAATTTTTATACCACAGACAATGGTACAAACTGGCAGTGCATTAGCCGGTTATTTGCCAAAGCATCGCAGCAACCGAAGCAATATCAGGCACATATTGCAAGATACAAGCCGTTTGCCTGCTTGTTGACGTTGTACAAACAAAAAAGCAAAGGTCGTCATTTACGTAATGCGGATGGCAGCATGAAACGTTCAGGAGCCTCCAAAGTACACGCCAGAGGAAACACAGAGCCATGGCTACTTGCTTCTAACCTGCCGAAAAGCCGCCATCACAGCAAACAGGTAATATCGATTTACCGGCAGCGCATGCAGATAGAGGAAAGCTTCAGAGATATGAAAAGTACCCAGTTTGGCTTGGGGTTCGAGAAAAACGGCAGTACCAAACTACACCGAATAAACCTGTTATTGCTACTGAGCAATTTAGCCTCATTAGTATTGATATTGCTCGGTGTAGGACTGACCATAGCCAATCAGCAACGCCGGTTCCAGGCGAACAGTTATCGTGACAGACGAGTCTTGTCGTTTCACTCGCTTGGGTTAAGGGCGGTAGCCAAACAGGTGATGTTTACAACAGCACAGTGGCGCAATACTTTGCGCCACTGTAAACACTTGCTGGATAAGACGAGTTACAACATTGAATGGGAGGGTTAAATTCGTGGGGATCCCTCAGGATCTGACCCCATTTATCCTATTGATTTGCTATTGATTTTTAGTTAATAGTTTTGTGGAGACACCTCAGACTCCAACCCCTTTTTCACTCAGTCTCTGACCCTATTGATGATTGGAGAAAAAGCTACTTTACAACAATAATAGAAACTGTAGCTACACACAGAATAGCCATTAAAAAAGATATTAAATTATAAATCATAACTTCTTTATTAACTTGGCTTATGTCCATGCTACTTCTATCAGGGTAGTATTCTGCCTTATCAAATTTTATTAGCCTGCCAATTAGATAGATTAATAACCCTACAACAGCACAAATAGGTAAGAAATATTCAAAACTATTAAAAATCTTCAAAGCTAAGTAAAAATTAACAGGCATTGCTAACAACGCCCAGAAAATACCTTCCTGGGCTCCAGTAAAGTACATAGCAAATCGAGGTGAGTTCTTCTGTGTTGTTAAGTGAGCCCCTCGCACGTAAGCTTTATAAATTTTAAATAACATATTTGTACCTTAATCATGGTTCATATTGCACTTGGGGTCAGGTCTTGCTTTTTGCCACTATCCTGCTAACCCAAAAATAATGCAAATCAAAATAACCTTCGAGTGTTTTTAGTGTATAGCTAGTAGACTTCTATCCTGCTTTTAGTGGTTCATTGCTCGCTTCATACCAACAATCACCTTCAGAACAGAAATCAAAGCAGCTAGAAGCAGCTTTGGAGGGATATGAGACAAAACCTTTCCGGAAACAAACTAACTGCGGCTATCGGCTGCTTTCTGAAGTAACTGCTTACTTTCTTGCAAAAACTGGCCGGCAAGTTCGCCAAAGAACTGCTGACCTTTAGCAAACTGAGCCATCAGCCCGGCTTTATCCTGATTTTTTAACAATTGCAAAAGCTCGCTAAAGCGTTGCTGATAACGCTCGAGCAAGGCGGTGACATCGGCTGATGACAGCATAATATCGGCATACAGCTCAGCATTCTGGGCGAATAAGCGCCCTACCATGGCCAGCTCTAACCGGTATATCGGCGAGCTTAGTTGTAACAGCTGCGCTAAATCAGCCTGCTCTTCCGCTAAATGGCTGCCGTATACTAAGGACGAAAAGTGGCGCATGGCCTGAATCAGTTGCATCGCAGTGTCATGCTCAGCCGCGCTCTGGCTGGCCAGCTCTGCGCCCCAAACCCGCAGCTGTTGCAACAGCCACTGATATTGCTCGCTGTAGCGGCCATCACATACCACTACGACTTGTTTTACCAGGTTGGTAATATCGGGTCCGAACATCGGGTGTAGCCCCACCACCGGGCCGGAGTGTTTGGTGAGCATCGCGCTTAATGGTTGCTGCTTAATACTGGTAATATCAGCCAGCACACAATTACCTGACAAAGCCGGCAGCTGGTTAATGACTTGCTCAGTTAACGTAATCGGCACCGCTATCAGCACCAGTGCGGCATCAGCGCATAACGTACTGGCATCTGGCCAGTCACTCTGCTCCAGCACCACTACCTGATAGCCAGAGCGCTGAAACAAACTGACAAAGCGCTGGCCCAGCGCGCCGGCGCCGCCAACCACTACGACTTTACCGCCGCCTGGTCGACAACAGACAAAGTGATTTTCCTGTGTAGCATAAGACTCGCGCATGATCCGGCGCAGCACATCCTCGACCAGTTCGGGGGAGACCTGCTGTGCCAGTGCCTGCTCGCGCCGGGCACTAAGCAGCAGCTGTTCGCGCTCAGGTACATACACCGGCAAGGCAAACTGTTGTTTAACCTTACCCACCTGAGCAGTGACCTTAGCCCGCTCTGCCAGTAGTTGCACCAGTTGGCTATCAATAGCATCAATTTGGGTTCGCAGCGGCGCTAACTGCTGCTGCGCCTGTTGTTGTTTGTCCATGCTAGGCCGCTGCCACCAAACGTTGCATTTGCTGGTGCAAACTAGCCAACAGCTCCGTGGTGGTTTGCCAGTCGATGCAGGCATCGGTTACCGACACACCATAATGCTCTGCTTTGCCATTGGTTAAGTTCTGACGGCCGCCAAACAGGTGACTTTCCAGCATGATACCAATAATAGCCTCAGTGCCAGCCAGTCGTTGCGATAACACCGCCTCAGCTACTGCAGGCTGGCGGTTATGATCCTTATTCGAGTTGCCATGGCTGCAATCCACCACGATACCGTGCGGTAACTTTAATTTATCTAACTCGGCTAACGCGGCATTAATACTGTCAGCATCGTAGTTAGGCTTTACCCCGCCGCGCAAAATAATATGGCCATCAGGGTTGCCGGCGGTTTGCACCAGGCTGACTTCACCCCGCTGGTTAATCCCAATAAAACTATGACCACTGGCCGCCGACTGCAAGCCGTTTAGCGCCACATTTAAATTACCGTCGGTGCCGTTTTTAAAGCCAACCGGCATCGATAAACCACTGGCCATTTCGCGGTGGGTTTGCGATTCAACCGTACGGGCGCCTATCGCCGCCCAGCTGATCAGATCAGATAAATATTGCGGACTGATAGGATCCAACGCTTCAGTGGCAGTGGGCAGTTCCATTTCAACCATTTTTAACAATAGCTCGCGGCCCCAGGTTAAACCGGTTTCCAGATCAAATGAGTCGTCCAGATGCGGATCATTGATAAAGCCCTTCCAGCCGACGGTAGTGCGGGGTTTTTCAAAATAGACCCGCATCACAATATATAGACTGTCGATATATTGCTGTTGTAAGGCTTTTAACTTAGTAGCGTACTCAATGGCCGCCACCGGATCGTGAATAGAACAGGGCCCCGTCACGACTAGTAAGCGCTTGTCGCGGCCATGGACAATATTAGCAATATCGGTCCTGGCGCGGGCAACAAAATCAGCGCCCTGCTCTGATAATGGCAGCACTTTTTTCATTACCGCCGGTGGGCTTAGTGGCTTGGTCGCCACTATTCTTAAATCATCGACAATCTGGCTCATGCGATCTCCATGGGTAGGCTGATGTGCTGGTGATTAAGCATAGATAAAAACGACGATAACAGTGGTCAGACGCCTTGATGTAAACTTAATAATACAGCACGTAATTAATTAAATACGATTTATGCATAGTAGAGATCTTGATTGGCAGCGTCAACCCGCTACAGACCAATAAATACGAGATAAGGAAGATTTTTTGTCAGGAAAATAATCGTAAACTATTTAATACGGAATAATACGATTTAATGGAATTGCCGCAGTAACTGCTGATAAGCCTGCTGAATCTGTCTGAATTTCTCAGTATGACCACTGGCCCGGTCCGGATGAAATAGCAGAGCCTGAGTTCGATACGCCTTTTTCAATTGTGCCTGACTAAAGCCCGGATGCAAGTTTAGCAGCTTTTGTGCCTGCTCCGTCGATAACACAGTTTCAGTTACTGCGCCTTTACTAAAATGCTGCCAGAACTGCCGCAGGTAGCTATCGAGCAGCTGCTCGCTCATCGCATAAAAGTTGTGCCAGTTACTGTAGTATTCAGCCTTGCTTTGGTTGTCATCGTGCTCCGCCATAGGATTAGCAGTCTCACGGCAGGCGCTAATCAGCGTAACCTTCGCCAGACCAATGCTTAGAAACCCTTCGTTTGCACTACGCCACTCGGTTTGCAGGCGATACAGCAAATGATACAACACAAAGTGTTGCTGAAAACGTTGCAGGTCATGACTCAGTTCGGTGTCAGTGGTTAATTTAAGCCCTAAGCGGGACAGTAAATACTGCTCAGTAAGGCTGCGCTCTGGCGCATCAGGTATGGCGGAGAGGATCAGGCTTGCCAGTTGGTTTTGTAACAACTGGAGTGCGGGTTCGGTAAGGGGCGGCTGAATAGATGACATAATAAAAAGGCCGGCAATCGCCGGCCTTTAAGGTTTGCTTAGTTAAGCTTTTCGCGGATACGCGCTGATTTACCTGAACGATCGCGTAAGTAGTAAAGCTTAGCACGGCGAACCGCACCACGACGTTTAACGGTGATGCTGTCTACCAGCGGGCTGTGCGTCTGGAATACACGCTCAACACCTTCGCCATTAGAAATTTTACGGACGGTGAAGGCTGAATGAAGACCACGGTTACGCTTAGCGATAACTACGCCTTCAAATGCCTGCAGACGGCTTTTGTCGCCTTCTGTTACTTTTACCTGAACTACAACAGTGTCGCCCGGCGCGAACGCTGGAACGTCTTTCTTCAACTGTTCATCTTCAAGCATTTTGATGATGTTTTGGCTAACTTTGCTCATAACAATCTCACTTTACCTGGAATTAACTATCTTGCTGCTGCAACGCCTGGTGTTCCTGCTGAAACTCAGCCAGTAATTTGCGTTGCTCCTTAGTCAGAGCCAGGGGTTTTAATATATCTGGCCGTCGTAACCAGGTCCTTCCCAGGGCCTGTTTCAAACGCCAGCGTCTGATTTCTTCGTGGTTACCGCTCAGCAAAACTGACGGCACCTGTTTATTGGCTAACACCTCAGGCCGGGTATAATGCGGACAATCCAGCAAGCCTTCAGAAAATGAATCCTGCGCTGCGGATAAGTCGTGCCCCAGTACACCAGGTACTAAGCGAGAAACTGCATCAATCAGTGTCATCGCCGGCAACTCGCCCCCACTTAACACGTAATCACCCACTGACCATTCTTCGTCAATTTCGCTTTCAATTACGCGCTCATCAATGCCTTCGTAACGGCCAGCTACTAACAGCAGCTTGTCGTGCGCGGCCAGCTCAGCTACACCTTGTTGATCTAACTTACGGCCTTGCGGCGATAAGTAGATGGTGTGAACCTTGCCCCCTGCAGCCTGTTTAGCTGCCCGAATTGCTTCGGTTAAGGGTTGAGCCATCATTAACATGCCCGGACCACCACCATAAGGCCGGTCATCAACAGTACGATGCTTGTCCGTGGTAAAATCCCGCGGGTTCCAGCAATCTAACTGCATAATGCCCTGCTTTACTGCACGGCCGGTTACCCCATATTGCTTTATTGCATCAAACATCTCTGGAAATAACGTCACGACGCCAAGCCAGAGTTTAGAGTTTTCCTGCATTAAAACGCCGGGTCCCAGTCAACGATAATTCGCTTTTCAGCCAGGTTGACGCTTTTGACCACTGTATCGGTTAAAAACGGCAACAAACGCTCTTTTTTACCAAATGCATCTGTACGGTTGGCTTTAACAACAATAACGTCGTTCGAGCCTGTTTCCATCATGTCCGAGACTTCACCTAAGTGATAACCTGCTTCGTTTACTACGGCCAGACCCATCAGGTCTTTCCAGTAATAATCGCCATCTTCTAATGAAGGCAGCGCCTGCGACGTTACCGCTATTTCAGCGTTAACATAACGCTGAGCGATGTCCCGATCACTAATGCCGTCCAGTTTCGCTATCAGGCCATTGCTATGGCGCTTCCAGCTTGCAACCTGCACCGGTAGCCAGTTACCCTGCAATTTAATTTGCCAGGGTGTATAGTCAAAGATCCCTTCCGGGATATCAGTGTAAGCAACCACCTTAAGCCAGCCATTAATGCCGTAAACGGCACCAAACTTACCAAGGACAACTAAGTCTTTGTCGTCTTTGTCACTCAAGGTTACTACTCCACACTAATTTGCTAATTAAGCAGTTGCTTTCTTAGCGGTTTTTACCAGGTTTGCAACGCGGTCACTTAATGCAGCACCTTGTGCTACCCAGTGATCAACACGCTCCAGGTCCAGACGCAGTTTCTCTTCAGTACCGCCAGCGATTGGGTTAAAGAAACCCACGCGCTCAATAAAGCGGCCGTCACGAGCAAAACGGCTGTCCGCTACCACAACTTGGTAAAATGGACGCTTTTTCGCGCCACCACGTTGTAAACGAATAGTTACCATACCGTCCTCTAAAAATAATCGTTCAGGTTTTAAAAAATAATAAAGCCCCCAGTCAGACTGAAGGGCTGCTGCATTGTACGGATTTTTGCTGCAAATGCAAGGCATTTCAGGCTTTACAGCGAGTCCGTTGCCTTATTCAGCGTGGGGGTAACATGCCCGGAGGCAGTTTGCCGCCCATACCACGCATCATTTTCATCATGCCGCCTTTACCAGACATCTGCTTCATCATTTTCTGCATTTGCATAAATTGTTTCAGCAACTTGTTGATATCCTGTACCTGGCAGCCAGAGCCGGCGGCAATTCGTTTTTTGCGTGAGCCTTTAAGTAAGTCCGGGTAATTGCGCTCCTTCGGCGTCATAGAGTTAATAATGGCCTCCATCCGCACGAACTGTTTATCATCCAGCTGACCGGCGGCGCCGGCCGGCAGGTTTTTCATGCCAGGCAGTTTATCCATCATGGACATCATGCCGCCCATGCCACGCATCTGCACCAGCTGCTCCCGAAAATCCTCTAATGAAAAGCCTTTGCCTTTCATCATCTTCTGAGCCATTTTCGCGGCTTTTTCTTTATCGACTTTCTGTTCCAGATCTTCAATTAAGCTCAGCACATCGCCCATGCCTAAAATACGCGAAGCAATCCGGTCCGGGTGAAAGGGCTCTAACGCATCGGTTTTTTCACCGGTGCCCAAAAACTTAATTGGCTTGCCGGTAATATGACGGATAGATAACGCAGCACCGCCGCGGGCGTCACCGTCTGTTTTGGTTAAAATAACGCCGGTAAGCGGCAATGCCTCATTAAAAGCCTTTGCCGTATTTGCAGCGTCCTGGCCGGTCATCGCATCGACCACAAACAGCGTTTCTATCGGTTTTACCGCGCTGTGCAACGCTTTAATTTCGTCCATCATATCGCTGTCGATATGCAAGCGGCCGGCAGTATCCACCAGCAATACGTCAAACATCCGGGTACGGGCGTGGGCTATTGCTGCGTTAACAATAGCAACCGGCTGCTGGCTTAAATCGCTGGGGAAAAACTCTACGCCCACATCTGCCGCCAATGTTTGCAGCTGCTTAATAGCCGCTGGCCGATAGATATCAGCCGACACTACCAGTACTTTTTTCTTTTTACGTTCTTTTAAAAATTTAGCCAGTTTGGCGACAGACGTGGTTTTACCCGCGCCTTGCAGGCCAGCCATTAACACTACCGCCGGCGGCTGAGTGTTCAGTGTCAGCTCTTCATTCGCTTCGCCCATCGCGTCTTCTAACGCTTTACGGACGATTTTCAGAAATTCCTGGCCCGGCGTCAGACTTTTGCTGACTTCCAACCCAACAGAGCGCTCTTTCACGTTTGCAACAAAGTCACGGACCACCGGCAAGGCAACGTCGGCTTCGAGTAAAGCCATTCGGACTTCGCGCAGGGTGTCTTTAATATTGTCTTCTGTCAGCCGGCCGCGGCCGCTGATATTTTTTAAGGTTTTACTTAATCGATCGGACAGGTTCTCAAACATTTTTATTACCCGTATTCATTTATTGCAGCGATTATAACGCAGCCAGAGTGTTACGTCAGCCGCTTATCACGTGCTAAAGTGACCAGCCATAACTGCTGGGCTTACGCAAACAGTTACCCTACAATAGTCAACACACTGAAAAACAGGATTGTTAATAATGACCGGACTGCTTCCTCTTTTCGCTTTAGCGGCCTATTTGCTGGCGACAGGCTCAGTATTGCTGCGGTTATTTCACCCTAAAGGCCCCCATTTTAAATTAATGTTCAGTGCCGGCATGGTGGGGTTGGTGCTACATATGCTGGCGCTGACTCAGACCCTGTTTACTCCCGAGGGGCAGAATTTCAGTTTAATGAATGTCAGCTCTCTGGTGTGCTGGCTGGTTACCGTTGCGGTTACCGTTACCGCGTTGCGCACACCCACAGTGCTATTGTTACCCGTGGTGTATGGCTTTGCCGCGCTGATGCAAATCGCCATGCTAATGACTCCTCAGGATTTACAGCTACATCACTTTGAACAGAACATCAGTTTGCTGGTGCATATCACTATCGCTTTTCTGGCTTATGTGGTGCTTACCATGGCAACCTTGTATTCTTTTCAGGTCAGCTATATCAGCGCCAGGCTCAAGCAAAAAGATATTACCCCGGTAAGCCAGTACCTGCCGCCACTCATGCAGGCCGAAGCCATTCAGTTCAGGCTATTAATAGCCGGTACCGTGTTACTGGGTATCGCACTATTAATTGGCATGCTGTTTATTGACAACTGGCTGGGTAAAGCCAACTTACATAAAACAGTACTTAGCGCATTGGCTTTTCTGGTTTTCCTAAGCTTGTGCTGGGGCCATGCCCGAAAAGGCTGGCGCGGCAGAACCGCCATTACCCTAACCGTAATAGGCACCAGCTTACTTACCCTGGCTTATTTTGGCAGTCGCTTTGTTAAAGAGGTGATAATTGAAAGGCTTGGTTGAAATTAACGGTTTTTGATAGCGCCAGGCGTTAAACTGCTGTTAAGATGCAAATTGATGTTTGGCAATAAAGGTATTTAGCTCTTGGACGACATATCGACCAGTGCGCTGTTTATATTATTAGGCGTACTTTTATTTTTATCAGCCTATTTCTCAGGATCGGAAACAGGCATGATGTCTGTTAACCCTTATCGCTTAAAACATTTAGCTGATAAAAATCATAAGGGTGCTATTCGGGTCAGTGAATTATTAAAACGCCCTGATCGTCTAATCGGCTTAATTCTTATTGGCAATAACCTGGTAAATATTGCTGCAGCAACCGTTACCGCCCTACTTGGCGAACGACTTTATGGTAATTTAGGCATAGTAATAGCACCTATTGCACTTACTTTGGTTGTGCTGATATTTTCAGAGGTTACCCCCAAAACGCTTGCGGCACTCTATCCTGAACGTGTGGCATTTCCCTCTTCGTTTATTTTAAAGTTCTTACTTAAAATCTTTTACCCCTTTGTCTGGGCACTTAATAAAGTGACTAACGGCTTGCTCAACCTTCTAGGTGTCAGTCCGGAGAAACATCAGGGCAATAGTTTAAGCGCTGAAGAGTTGCGTACCGTGGTATATGAAGCCGGCGCACTAATTCCTGAGCAGCACCAGAATATGCTGGTGGGTGTACTGGACCTGGAAAACGCCACCGTTGAAGACATTATGATCCCGCGTAATGAGATTGTCGGTATCGATATTAATGACGAATGGAAAGATATTGAACGGCAACTGGCCAACTTCCAATATAGCCGGATCCTGATGTACCGGGATAATATTGATGATGCCATTGGTTTTGTTCACCCGCGAGAGCTCATGCGCTTACTGATTAAAGAACAACTGACCAAAGCGTCTCTGCTGCGGGCTGCCAGTGAAATTTATTTTATTCCGGAAGGTACACCGCTAAATACCCAGTTGCTGAAATTCCAGGGCGCAAAAGATCGGATTGGCCTGGTAGTTGATGAATATGGCGATATTCAGGGGCTGGTTACCCTGGCAGATATTTTAGAGGAAGTGGTTGGCGAGTTTACTACAGATATAGCCGAGGAGACCAATGAGGATATCCTGGCCCAGCCAGATGGCACATTTTTAATCGATGGCAGTATTAACTTACGTGATTTAAATCGGGAAATGAAAATGAGCCTGCCTACTGACGGCCCTAAAACGTTAAATGGGCTGATCCTCGAATACCTGGAAGAAATTCCGCAAGGCAGGTTAAGCGTTAAACTGGCAGGCTATCCAATGGAAATCGTTGATGTGCAGGACAATATGATTAAAACTATTCGACTGCTGGTTAATCCTAAAAAACCGACTTCAAAAAAGCCAAGCCATTAACGTTGTGCCGCTTGCACCATGACTTCAATTTACAGGCGGCGCAGTTAACCGAAAAACAGCCGCCATAACCAGCTACGTTGTAACTCCTTTTCACACTTTTTAAGCTGAGCACTGTAAATCTTTGCCCGATTGTCCACCCGACGTGCTACCGATAACAACCACGCTTTGTTTTTATAGCTGCCCCGGCGGTAGCCACCCCAACCTTCATGATAATTAAGATACTGATGATAACCATCCCACTTTGAAACCTTATTTAAACGATGCGTTTTATCAATATACCAACCCATAAAGTCGATGGCATCGGCAAAGTCGTCACGACTGGCCCAGAAACGGTCTGCTTCTTTAACATACTCATCCCAGGTAACCGTTTTCGCCTGCGAGTAGCCATAAGCTGAACTCCCCCGACCATAAGGAATAAAACCAATAAACCAGCGCATAGGTGGTCGCGCATTATGTTTAAAGCTACTTTCCTGATACATAATACTCATTGGCAGCGAAATTGGCATGCCCCACTTTTCGCTGGCTGCGGCAGCCTCGTGATACCACGAGCGGTTTTCTCTGAAGATTTCACAGATATCTGAGGTGTTTTCTGGTGGCGGTGTGCTACAGCCACTGAGCACTGCCGCCAAGGATAGCAAAACGATGTTTTTCACATGTTTATGAGGTATTTGAACTTTTTTCATCGGGATGATTCTAACAGTTTGCAAGGATGCAAACCAAGTTTTTGTTGTTCCCCTGGATCCCCCTTTTACGGCTGCCACCTGGCAGCCGTTTTTTTATCCTTACCCAGCGTAATGTCTGAACGACACAAGTTAAGTACAGGCCGGAACCTCGGCAAAGTACTCGGTAATATACTGCTCGAAACTCAGGCTATCCTGTTGTTCAATCTGTTGCTGATTATCAACTGATGACGCCGCCGCTTTGGCAAATGCTTCAGAGTTATAAAACTGATAATCTTCGTTGCGTAACTGCGCCAGATACTCATTTGCTTTAGCCAACATAAAATGACCATTATCCTGCTGGGTACTCAGTAACTGGTTCAATAACTGTCCTGACAGCGTTTGCGCCGGATCCAGCAAGCAAACATAATATTTTTTTAACGCTGCCTGATAGTCGGTACTTTTATATGCCTCATCTAACCATTTCGCAATGGGCATCATATCGGCAAAAATCTGCTCAGCCCAGTCCAGCATTAGCCTGCTGTTGCCATCCTGCAGCAATTCCAGATTAACCCGCCGGCCATCGGTTACCACTTTGCGCAGATTTCTCTCAGTAACGGTTTGTTGTTCATCAGAAAGCGTCGGGCTCTCCTGCAACAAACAGTAAAGTAAAAAAACATCCAGCAAGCGCATTTGCTCAGCACTAATGCCAATACTGCTAAAAGGATTAACATCAAGCGCCCGGACTTCAATATATTCTACCCCGCGCTTTGCCAGGGCACAGGTAGGGCGCTCACCCGACTCTGTTGTGCGCTTAGGACGGATAGTAGAGTAAAATTCATTCTCTATTTGCAGCACATTGCCGTTAAGTTGCTGGTATTCGCCATTTTGCTTAACACCAATATTCTGGTACTCAGCAGAGGGCTGGCTTACCGCCTGATGCAAACCCGCAATGTATTCCGGCAAACTGTTGTAAGTGATACTTAGACTGGACTGAGCACTGTTGGTATAGCCTAAATCACTCATCCGCAAGGATGTCGCATAAGGCAAGTATAAGGTGCCCTTACCTAATTGCTGAAACGGATAAGGCGATTGTCGGTCCGCTAGGAATGATTTACACATGGCCGGCGATGCACCAAACAAATAAACGATAAGCCAGGCATGGCGTTTATAGTTACGGATAAGTGCCAGATACTGCTCAGAGATAAAGTCTTGCAACGTATTCTGATCTCCAAGCTGCTGCTGATATAACACCCAGAAGCTTTGCGGCAATGAGAAATTATAATGTACGCCGCTAATCGCCTGCATCATGCTGCCATAACGGTTATGCAGGCCTTTGCGATACAACGTCTTCATCCGGCCAACATTAGAGGAGCCATACTGTGCCAGCGGTATTGTGGTGTCCTCGCCGATAAAACAAGGCATACTTGACGGCCATAGCCGCTCTTTGCCTAAGTGCTTTACCGTATAACGATGAATATCTGCCAGTTGTGCCAGCGTGGTCTCTATCTTGTCAGTGGCCGGGGTAATAAATTCAAGCAGCGACTCTGAAAAGTCAGTTGTGATCCAGGGGTGCGTCAGCGCCGCCCCCAACCCCTGCGGGTGTGGCGTCAAAGCCAGGCTGCCATCCTGGTTAATTCGCAGGGTTTCGCGCTCAATCCCCCGCTTTATGCCAACTACCGCCTCGATATTTTGTTCAGTCGCCAGCGCGTGCAGGCGTTGTTGCAGGATGTCAGCCAAGTGGGGGCCCTTACTTTTTATTGTTGCCATCCAACATGGGGTGGCGGTGTCAGAATCTCAAGCGTGTTAACTAATTTAGCGCACTGACGATAAATCAGGAACGAGGCTCATTATCAGCTTCATTTACTTTTACCGCGTCATTGCGCTCTTGCAATTCATCGGCAAAATCTGCGTCGTTCGTGTCACCCACCACATGTTCCAGTTTTAATTTGCGCACGCTTCTAATCGTGGTAACGGGACCGGAGCAGGCATAAATAAAGAAGATACCAAATAGCATTTCTGCCGGACGCGCCGCAATAACCACAAACACCAGCACCACACATAATATCGTTAGAAACGAAACCCGATCACGCCAGTTTAAGTCTTTAAATGAATGATAACGGAAGTTACTTACCATCAATAAACCGGTGATAATGGTGATAAGGCCAACCAGATAGCCGATATTATCGCCATCGACTTCGTAAATGGAACCCGTCCATACCATGCCAGCTATAATTGCAGCCGCTGCCGGGCTGGCCAACCCCTGAAAAAACCGGCCGTCAGTCACACTTAAGTTGGCATTGAAGCGAGCCAGGCGCAGCGCTGCGCAAGCTACAAAAATAAACGCAGCCAGCCAGCCGAATTTTCCTAAATCGGCCAGGCCCCAGTTGTAGGCGACCAGTGCCGGTGCCACGCCAAACGATAACATGTCCGACATGCTGTCATATTGGGCGCCAAACTCGCTCTGGGTATTAGTTAAACGGGCAACCCGGCCATCCAGTCCGTCAAAAATCATGGCAATGAAAATCGCCACTGCCGCCGCTTCAAACCGGCCATTCATTGATGAAACTATTGCAAAAAAACCAGCAAAAAGCCCCCCAGTGGTCAACAGGTTAGGTAGCAGATAAATGCCTTTGCGCGGGCTTGAGTCAGTATTTTTTGAGTCTGTCATAAAACCATCTTTTCTAATTAGCAATTGTCAGATTATAAGGGACTTAGCTTAACATGGATAGGTAAACGGCAAAAGTTGCTACCCTGCCCACCACAACGCGGTGCGACAAATCAAAGTAAAGCACAGATGAAAACGCTACAGGGCGAATCACTCGCCCTGTAGCGTTTATACTGTTATTACTATTGCAGGCTAAGCAATAAACACCCCTTAACTGGTAATAACAAATTGTTCGCCATCATGGTCAACGTTAATCGTTGCCCCCGGTAGCATGGTGCCCTGCAACAGCGTTTGCGCTAACGGGTTCTCCAGGTGCTGCTGAATAGCGCGCTTTAACGGCCTGGCGCCAAACAAGGGGTCAAAACCAACTTCGGCCAGTTTATCCAGCGCAGCCTCGGTTACCTTTAACTCAAAATTACGCGCTTGCAGTCTTTGCTCCAGCCGGCCCAACTGAAAGCGGGCAATTTGTTTAATTTGAGCGGTATCCAGTGGATGAAACACCACAGCTTCATCTAATCGGTTTAAAAACTCTGGCCGGAATTGTTTGCTTAAGACATCCATCAACATATTTTTCATCTGCTGATAGCTGTACTCCTGATAATGCTCCTGAATTAAATCAGACCCCAGGTTAGAGGTCATAATAATAACCGCATTTTTAAAATCGACTGTCCGGCCCTGGCCATCAGTTAAGCGTCCGTCATCTAAAACCTGCAGCAAAATATTAAACACATCCGGATGGGCCTTCTCTACCTCATCCAGCAGGATCACTGAATAGGGTTTACGTCTGACCGCTTCAGTCAGATATCCGCCTTCTTCGTAGCCCACATAGCCAGGAGGCGCACCGACCAGCCGCGACACAGCATGCTTCTCCATAAATTCAGACATATCAATCCGAACCATGTTATCGGGGCTGTCGAACAAGAACTGAGCCAGTGATTTAGTCAGCTCCGTTTTACCCACTCCGGTTGGCCCCAGAAACAGAAAAGAGCCAATAGGTTTATTCGGATCGGCCAGACCGGCCCGGGAACGACGAATAGCATTTGCCACGGCCGCAACGGCCTCGTGTTGTCCCACCACGGTGTTATGTAACGCCTCTTCCATCCTCAGTAACTTGTCACGCTCACCTTCGAGCATTTTACTGACCGGAATGCCGGTCGCTTTTGACAACACATCGGCAATTTCCTGCTCAGTCACTTTATGGCGCAGCAGTGTCATTTCCTGCATTTCTGCCTGGCTGGCTAAATCGAGCCGCTTTTCCAACTCGGGGATACGGCCGTACTGCAATTCAGACATGCGCTGCAAATCGCTAACCCGCCTGGCAACCTCTAAATCAAGCCGCGCCTGCTCTAACTCTGCTTTAATATTCTGGGTACCCTGCAAGGCGGCCTTCTCTGACTCCCAGACTTCGTCTAGTTCATTATAGTTAGCATCCAGTTCCTGAATTTGCTCCTGAATAATTTCCCGCCGCTTTTTACTGCTGTCATCAGACTCTTTTGCCAGCGCATTATCTTCCAGTTTCAACTGAATGATCCGTCGCTCCAGCCGGTCTAGCTCTTCCGGTTTTGAGTCCATTTGCATGCGGATGCTGGACGCAGCCTCATCAATGAGATCTATCGCTTTATCCGGTAGCTGCCGATCACTGACGTAGCGGTTTGACAAGGTTGCGGCGGCAACAATTGCCGGGTCAGTGATTTCCACTGCATGGTGTAACTCGTAGCGTTCTTTTAAACCACGTAAAATAGCAATGGTATCTTCCACAGTGGGCTCTTCTACCAGTACTTTTTGAAAACGTCGCTCCAGCGCAGCATCTTTTTCAATGTACTTGCGATATTCATCTAAGGTAGTGGCACCAAGGCAATGCAGCTCACCGCGCGCCAGGGCTGGCTTTAGCATGTTACCCGCATCCATGGCGCCTTCAGCTTTACCGGCGCCAACCATGGTATGAATTTCATCAATAAATAGAATAACCTGGCCTTCTTCTTTAGCCAGTTCATTTAGTACGGCTTTTAAACGCTCTTCAAATTCGCCCCGATACTTAGCGCCAGCGAGCAAGGAGCCCATATCAAGCGACAGCACCCGTTTATTTTTCAAGCCCTCGGGTACTTCTTTATTGATTATCCGCAGTGCTAACCCTTCGACAATGGCCGTTTTACCCACCCCAGGTTCACCAATCAGAACCGGGTTATTTTTAGTACGCCGCTGCAATACCTGAATACAACGACGGATCTCTTCATCGCGGCCAATAACCGGATCCAGCTTGCCGGCTTCAGCCCGTGCCGTCAGGTCGATAGTGTATTTGGTTAATGCCTGCCGGCTGTCTTCCGCGTTGGGATCATCGACATTCTGGCCGGCCCGGATCTCTTCAATTGCTGAAGTAACCTTTTCTTTGCTTACTCCTAGTAAACGCAGAATATTACCCAGCTCAGTTTTGTCTTCGGTTGCCGCAAGTACAAACAATTCACTGGAAATAAACTGATCTTTACGCTTTTGGGCGAACTTGTCGCATTGCTGCAACAGCTGAGCAGTCGAGGTTGATAGTTGCAGGTTAGTGCCCTCGCCCTCTACCCGCGGCAAGCGCTCTATTGCCTTACTAACTTTAGCCCGCAACTCATTAAAATTAATCGCGATTTTATTAAGCAAATCACGGACGGTTCCGCCCTCCTGATTCAGCAGGGCAAACATCAGATGAACAGGTTCAATAAATTGTTGATCCCGCCCTAATGCTAATGATTGCGCATCCGCGATTGCTTCCTGGAATTTACTGGTAAATTTATCTAAACGCATGGCTGGCTCCACATCATGTCACGTTGATGTGTTTTAAGATTGGGTGATACTGGGCAAATATCAAGCAACAAACGTCAAAAAATTGACTTAGATCAGCAAAACCGCGTAGCCTTACCAGGCTGAGAGCTTAATCAAGCCAGATAGCAGTGGCCATGCGGCCAGTTTGGCCATCGCGTCGGTAGGAGAAAAATGTTGAAGTTTGCTGGTAGGTACAATGCTCAGCGCCGTAAATGTCATTAATGCCACAGCGGACGAGGCGCTGACGTGCCAGCGAATACAAATCGGCAAACCATTTCCCGCTGGCTCCGGGTATAAATGCGGCTGCAGCGTCCGGATCTTGCCGCACAAAAGCGGCACGAACCTCAGCACCCACTTCAAAAGCATGCTGGCTAATGGCCGGTCCTAACCACGCCATACACGCTTCTGGCTGACTAAATAATTGCACGCTGTTTTCAATGATGCCGTTGCACAGGCCACGCCAGCCGGCATGCACTGCCGCCACTTCCGAGCCCTGCTGGTTGCAAATTAATATTGGTAGACAATCTGCCGTCATCACCGTGCAGATAAGCCCGCTCTGGCGACTGAAACTGGCGTCGGCATTGCCAACGGTAACCGCTGGTGACGACAGGGTTATACACTGCGTACTGTGAGTCTGATTCAGCCAGACCGGCTGGCCAGGCATGGCAGCTTCGCATTGAAACTGCTGGCGGTTGCGCCTGACCGTATCGGCGCAATCACCAACATGATCTCCTAAATTTAAACTCTGAAAAGGCCCTTCTGAAAAGCCGCCACGGCGGGTAGAGCTAAACGCATTAACGTTTGCCGGCGCTGGCCAGGCCGGCTTGATTAATTCAGACTTAATCAATTCAGACCCAATCAATTCAGACTTGGTCAACTCAGGCTTCGTCCATTCCATGCAGCAGAGTGTCGGCGCGTAACGCAGCATTCAGCTCAACTAAATCATCTGGTAATGGCGCATGCCATTCCAATATTTCACTGGTAATAGGATGAGCCAAACGCAGCATAGCTGCATGCAAAGCCTGGCGTTTAAAGTTACGCATCATCACCAGTAAACTCTCGGCAGCTTTACGTGGCGGCCTGGGTCTACCACCATAAACCGGATCACCGACCAATGAGTGATTAATAAAGGCCATATGCACCCGAATTTGGTGAGTACGGCCCGTTTCCAGGCGCAGGCGCAATCGGGTATGGCCCCGATATTTCTCCATTACCCGGTAATGCGTCACGGCTGGCTTGCCGCCATCAATCACTGCCATTTGGGTCCGTTTGGTCTGATGACGGCCAATCGGTTGATTGACAAAACCACCGCCGGTCATCTTGCCATAACAAATGGCTTCGTATTCACGGGTAATTTCCCGGGCCTGCATTGCTTCTACCAGATGGGTTTGCGCCGGAATCGTTTTCGCAACCACCATTAAACCGGTGGTATCTTTGTCCAGACGATGAATAATACCTGCGCGGGGTACTTCTGCAATTGACGGGCAGTGGTGCAGTAAAGCATTGAGCAAAGTGCCGTCGGCATTACCTGCACCCGGGTGCACTACCAGGCCTGCAGGTTTATTTATCACCAGAATATGTTCATCTTCATGCAGAATATCCAGCGCAATTTGCTCGGCGCCAAAACGTTGCTCTTCGACAACATCTGCAACTATATCAACCTGTTCGCCACCAACCACTTTAAACTTTGGCAGGTTTTGCACACTCTGATCAAGCTGCACTGCATCAGCCAGGATCCACTCTTTTAACCGCGAGCGAGAATAATCCGGGAACATTTCTGCTAAAACCTGATCTAAGCGCATACCATAAAAGTGGTCAGGGACGATTTGTGAAAGTTTTATCTGTTTTGTCATGACGGAAGCAGTTATCCTGTGTGCAACCCCAACTTATCTGGGGTAGAATCGCATTAGCGGTTATTTTAGCGATTTTACGCCCGACTAGACAGCCATTTAGCCAAGTAGTTACGGATTTTTACATGAAAGCGAATTTTTTACTGATAGTAGTAGTTTTTTTAGCGTTAAGTGCCTGTGCTGGCAAGCCAGCTCAGCCAGACCCTGGCAGTCAAACTGCTCAGGCGATGTATCAGCAGGCAAAAGAAGTGTTAGATAACGGTTTGTATAACAGAGCAGTTGAGCTGTTGCAGGCGGTAGAGTCTCGCTATCCATTTGGGCCTCTGGCGCGTCAGGTTCAACTGGATTTAATTTACGCTTACTACAAATCTGGAAATCTGCCGCAGGCATTGGCCAGTATTGACCGTTTTATCAGGCTTAATCCTAATCAACCAGATTTGGATTACGTTTACTATATGCGGGGTCTGGCTAACTTAAAAGCGGATGAAAATAGTTTCCAGGAGTTTTTTGGAGTAGACCGGGCCGACCGTGATTTAAGCAGCACCAGACAAGCATTTGATGATTTTAAAATTCTGGTGACTAATTACCCACAAAGTAAATACAGTGGTGAAGCTAAAGAACGCATGGTGCATATCAAAGATACCCTGGCCCGGCATGAACTATTAGTTGCTGATTATTATATGCGCCGGGGTGCATTTCTGGCTGCGGCCAACCGAGGAAAGTATGTTGTTGAATACTATCGTGACTCACCTCATGTGGAGCAAGCCCTTGAGGTTATGGTTGAGAGCTACGATAAGCTTGGTCTGGAAAAACTGAAGAACGATACGTTTAAAGTGCTCAAGCTTAATTTTCCGGCTAACAGTCGTTTCTGATCTGACGAAGCCCCGGTTTGCCGGGGCTTTTCAACTGGGCTTAGTGGCGCCGTTAAATTGCTTCCAGAGCGTCTGCCAGTTTTGCCACGGCAACAACCTCCATCCCACTGATTGACTCTTTAGGCTTATTGCCAAGCGGCACAATAGCCCGTTTAAAGCCATGTTTTGCTGCCTCTTTCAGGCGCTCGATACCACTGGGCACTGGCCTTATCTCTCCGGCTAATCCGACTTCGCCAAATACCACTAAATCATTTGGCAATGGCCTATCCCGAAAGCTGGATACTAATGCCAGTAAGGTGGCTAAATCGGCGCTGGTTTCATTTACCTTAACACCACCAACCACGTTAACAAACACATCCTGATCTGCCATCTGAATACCGGCATGGCGATGCATTACGGCCAGTAACATTGAGATCCGGTTTTGTTCCATGCCCAGGGTAACCCGGCGCGGATTATTTAACGGGGAGTGATCGACCAGCCCCTGGATCTCCACCAGTAATGGCCGGGTACCTTCCCACAGAACCATCACAATACTGCCAGACTGATCTTCTTTACCCCGTGTTAAAAAGATCGCAGAAGGATTCTTCACCTCTTTCATTCCCTGGCCGGTCATGGCAAATACGCCAAGCTCGTTGACCGGACCAAAGCGGTTCTTATTACCACGTAACGTGCGATAGCGACTGTCAGTATCCCCCTCCAGCATGACTGAACAATCGATACAATGCTCCAGTACTTTCGGGCCGGCCAGCGAGCCATCTTTGGTTACGTGGCCAACCATAATAATGGCAATATTATATTGCTTGGCAAAACGGGTTAAAAACGCGGCACTCTCTCTTACCTGTGACACACTGCCAGGCGCTGACTGAATATCGGCCAGATGCATCACCTGAATAGAGTCGATCACCATAATCCGTGGCTTTTCCTGCTGAGCCAGTAAACACACCGTTTCAACATTGGTCTCAGCCAGCATATTCAGTTTGCTGCTGGGCAACCCTAAGCGCTGTGCCCGCATGGCAACCTGTTGCAACGATTCCTCACCTGTTACATAGAGTGCATTGCCCTGCTCTGCCAGACCGCACATTAACTGCAACAACAGGGTACTTTTACCCGCTCCCGGCGCACCGCCAATTAAGATGGCTGACCCCGGCACAATACCGCCGCCGAGCACCCGGTCAAATTCAGCAAAGCCCGAACTGAATCGTGGCACTTCCTGCAAGTCAACTTCATCAAGGCGCATCACTCTGGCCTGAGCAGCCCCGGCATAACCCTGGCGAGTACCTGCCGTTTTAACCGTGCCCAACCGCACCTCGGTAATACTGTTCCAGGCACCACACTCGCTGCATTGCCCTTGCCAACGCATAAAGTCGGCACCACACTCATTACAAACGTATGCCGTTTTTACTTTTGCCATTATCAAAAATCCTAATTTGAAAGAAAGGCACAGATATTGCTTTTCAATTTATAACCACGTAGCGTACTACCATTATAACCAGAAGGCGCCTGAATTTTGGCATCTGAATAACGAAACTATGACCACTGAAGACCTGAAAGAGTATGCTGGAATAATTGAGCGCATGAAAAGCCTGATAAACTCTGCTGAGTTTGACCAGGTTTTCAGCTCGCTTACCTCAGACCTGCCCAAATCTAAACAGTTTCTGTTGAAAATGGAATTAAAACGTTTGGCTCAGCCATGCGATTATTTTATCGACTTGCGCGGCCACGTCGATGGTGAAGTCAGGCCTTTTGTTTATCGTGACAAAACCCACTATATGGACGATAACGCCATTCAGATATTCGAAAGTGGCATTAAACAATATGGCGGTTACACCCTGGGCGTTTATGAAGAAGTATTAAACGCCGACAATAACTTTCGGGTTATGCACAAAAAAGAAACTGCGCAGCGGGTTAAGTCTGTATTAACCGGCAATGAAGCGACCGATGACAGCCCGGGCGTGGGTTCAGTCGAGCAAGATAAAGCCAAACTGATTACTTTTGGTCATTACGTCAGCCGCACTGAAGAGCGAATGAATTTCGGTGTCGATGTCGATGTTAAAGTTAACGGCAGTCGGTTTGTTGCCACCACCAGCGATCTGTCAATTTCAGGTTGTAAGTTAAAAATCCCTAAAGGTCGTAGCGCAAACTCCGGTGATACAGTTACCATTAATTTTACTGGTCTGGAGCAGGAGTTCACGCTCGATATCCCTGATGGTATTCAGTATCAGCTGGTCGATATTGAACAGCTTGATAAAGTAAATTACTGGCGGCTGAAAAAACTGCCCTCAGAGCAAGACCAGGTTTTCAGTAACTTTTTGCAAAAATTTATTCATGGCAATAAACGGCGCTATAAAGTGAATCTTGATAACACCACCGATGCTGTTACTACTAAAGGATATGAACAGTTCTATCTACCCAGGTTAAATAGTCTGCCGGTATATCTTGCTGTTAATGAAGGAGCAGTTAGTCCGCGTTTTGCGTTAACCACGGATTACAACAAGTCGGTTTGGCATTATTTTCTGGATGAACAGCAACGCTCAGTCCTGATCACATTACTGACAGTCAAGCGCCTTAAACACTTGCTCGCCCAACCCGGACCGGAGCGCTCCACTATCCTTTACTGCTTCACTCATGCCGCCAAAGGAAAATTATATTATTACTCTGCTACCGCAGAAGAATTGCTCGCCGCGCCGGAATTGCGCGATACTTTCTTTGGTTTTGGCGCTGCCAAACCTAGCTGGCGTGTTTTTCATTTAAACCTGATAAAAACCACGGCCCAGCATGCTACGGCTCATTTGACGTTACCAGAGACACCACAAAAGCCTGACGCAAGCCCCGCCAAAGCCGCGACAACGCCGCTGATACAAGGGGTAATAAAAAATCTGCGCTACATTGCCGGCCTTACCGATATTAGCGCCAATAATGCGACTAACTATCAGCAATATAGTTATAACCCCGCCCATCTGGCGCAGTTAAATCAGTTTGGTCATAGAAAACTACCACAAGTACCGCCATGCGAAGCCGTGCCTGTCCAGTATATTAATCTGCGGGCTGAATCGCGTTATTTATATAAAACTACGGTACAGCTAAGACACAACGAGCAGCTGGTTGCCGGATTTAGCCGTGATTTCTCTACCGGTGGTTTACAAATAGAAACGACTCAGCCAGTGCAGTACAAAAAAGGGGATGTAATTGAACTGGATTTGGTTGACCTGCAAAAAATAACCAATAAACATCAGTTAACTCAGTTGCCTTATGAAGTAATGGCAGTAAGTAAAAGCCAGAGCATCATGAATTTGAAAGCGCTGGCTACCGAAGCAAACCATACAGGCAAGCAGTTTTTCCAGCAGTTAATTCAGAATAACCGGGCAAAATTGACTCTGGCCGAAGAAACTCCCAAGTACCCTGGTTTATCTGAAGCACTGCGGAACATGTACTTAAAATCACTGAATAACTTTGCGTTCTACCTGCACCGAAAAGGCATCCGCTATGAACTGAATGTGGTTGCACAGGGGGCTTCACCTAATGCACTGCATACTTTGCTGTTGCAACACAGCAATAAGGGGACGCTGGATTTAGAATTGTTATTGAAAAACAGCACTGCCAACCTGCAATTTGCCCAGCAGCTTAAAACAATGAAGCGCTTTGATCCCCCGAAGAGCTATGAGCTATACATTAAGGCGCCACGCGCATCCTCAGCATCATCAGCCGCGTTAGAAAGTTACTATGATTATGAATTCAGTGATGAACAACAAAAGCAGGCATTTATAAAGAATGCACTACGAGAGGCGACGTTATTTGCTTTTCGCTTATTTTTATCCCGCACAGGACGACCGGATACCGACTATATTGCCAAAGAGATTAGTTACATCAGCGTTTATGCTATTCACAGGGCGAAAACGCTGGAGGAAGAACTATGGAGCGTAGCAGGCGTAGGTGATGCGGTAGATATCAGTAAAGAACTGGCCTGGCGTTACGGTAGCATAGCACATGCCGAGGATGACGGGTTGCGCCAAAAGCGACTAAACACCAGCAAAAGCCGTTAAAAATATCGGGAAGTATAGTCCGTGTCAGTTACCCAGATTAACCAGCCACTTGTTAATTTGCATAAAGTGATCTTCGCTGGCGCTCGGATGGGTCAGCATAGAAATATGATCGTAGTCCTGTAAATGGCCCTGCGCACGTCCCAGTAAGGTATATTTACTCTGCTGCTGGCCGGTTTCCTGAATAAAATGCTGCACGTCAGCCGGATGGCCAAGTAAGGTATCTTTCACCGCAGCAAAGTGCCAGATAGGTGGCCACAACGTTTGCTGACCTGCCCTGGCATAATCAAAACCATCCGTTATATCGGCAAAAGGTTCCCCTTTAATCCAACGGATTGTATCGGACAAAAACGCTGTTGACTCATTGTCAGCGCCGAGCCGCCATTGTCTGGCTGGCACATAGCCATATTGTTTACCCAACCATGGCGCTAAGCGGTTCCAGACCCAGTCAATTTTGATTTTTCGCTCCAGACTCTGGACGCTGATTACCCTTTTTGTTCCAAAATAGATTTTAGCCCTGACTTTACTGATTAACTCTGGAAAACGAGACAAAGAGGCGGCTAATAACACCCCTCCCCAAGAGTGAGCAATAATGGTTAAAGGCTGTTGATGCTGCTGATAGACGAAATCAATTAATGCCGGAATATCCCGGGTAATAACCTGATGTTGGTTTTGATCAAACCCGGTAACCAGTTGCGGTTGCGATAAACCACGGCCGGCAAAATCTGCACAATAACCAATATACCCCTGATCGGCCAGAAAACAGGCTAAACCTTTACCCGAATGGCTGTAAAATATGCGGCCATTTTCAATCGCGCCATGCAAAAACAGGATCGGACTTAACGACTGCTGCAGCGGTATTAAACGTCGTAAATGCAACTGATATTGCTGCAAATCGACATACATTGAGCTTTGCTGATGCTTCATGCACAGTCCAGTAAATACAATAGCTGCAATAACGAACCCTGATTAATTCTGGCGGCTGCCGCTTCCTGCACTTTAGGTTTGGCATGAAACGCCACGCCAAGTGCTGCCGTCTTTAACATAGGTAAGTCATTGGCTCCGTCCCCAATCGCCACGGTTTGGCTATTGGCAATACCAAATCGCCCGGCCAACTCACTCACGGCACGGGCTTTGGTGTTGGCATCAACGATATCTCCAACTACCTTCCCGGTTAATATACCGTTTTCAATCTCAAGTACATTGGCAAAGGTGGCGTTTAACCCCAGGCGTTGTTGCAGCACATCGGTAAAGTAAGTAAAGCCACCGGAGGCGATAGCCACCAGCCAATTCTGCTGCTGCAACCGGCTTATCAGAGCAACTAAACCTGGCATTAGCGGTAAATTTGTAGCAACTTGCTGTAATACGGATTGTGGAGCACCTTTTAATGCAGCTACCCGCTCGATTAGACTGGCAGCGAAATCCAGCTCACCGTTCATAGCGCGGGCAGTCACCGCCGCTACCTGAGGGCCAACCCCGGCCAGTGCAGCAATTTCATCAATACATTCAATAGTAATAGCCGTTGAGTCCATATCCATCACCAACAGGCCAGGTTCAGACAATTTGACCTGCTTATCAAGATATACCAGTTCAACATTCTGCTCAGTCGCAAAACGATACAGCTGCTGAAGCTGCTGTGCCGGTAACATTCCTGTCAGCTGGATAAGCAGACCTGCAGGCAATTCGGGATGGGGTTGCAGCAATGAAACTTTTAAACCGCAATCAGCGGGTAGTAACAGACCAAGCCCATGCAGCAGCGCACCATGGACCGGTTGTCCAAATACACGAATTGAACAGTGACTTAACGCCGGAGGAGTGAACTGAATAGCTTCAGATTCAGGAAACAAAGGTACTGCCTGCTCTGTTTGCAACTGCAGATGTTCGCCCCTGGTCTGAAACCAGAAAGCAGTTTGCTGAGCCAGAAGCGCGGCAATATCAGCACTGGTCAGCTGCGCCGGACTGACGGTTATTAAGAACGACAATGGGTGACCTATACTTGGAGTTAATACCATGGCATGCTTAGCGTATAAGAGCCAGCAGCAGTTTGTTTAAAAAAATATGCAGAACAATATCGCAATACCGAGTTCCACTTCAAGTTTTATTAAGCTGGTTCAATTGGCCATTGCGGTCGCCGGTATCTGGTTTGTATTGCATAGCTGGGTAAAAACCAGCAATCAGGGCCAGGCTATTCTGCAAAGCCAGGCAGAGCAACTGATGAGGGAAAATCTGAAAACCCTCTCCCAGGCCGCAGCCTACCTGATTGAGCATGATCAACTGGATGGTCTGGAACAACTTACTCAGAATATTGCGGCCAGTCCATTTTTATACGATGTAGTATTCTACGATAGCAACGGTGTGCGGATAAGCTGGTCTGAGGCCAGTGCAGCAGCAAGGCTGATGTATGGGAAATTCGCCAGCCAGCCGCTGGTGCCAATGGTTCAGGAAATTCGCAACCAGCAGCAATTACTCGGTTATATCAAAATTAGTCTGCAACCTGATACAAAATTAAACCCCAGTTTTGCCCGCTGGCAAAAGTTGATGCAGCAGTTGCTGCTGTTGTTGCTGATCACCGGCTTAACCGGCTACTTGCTGCGCCGCAGTTTCTCCCGTCTGTCACGACATGGTTTTCGCTTACACAAGCCTTAGCACTTCTGCAGTATTCTGCCAAAGGGCAGCTGCCAGCTCTGTGCGGCTTTCAATTCGTAATTGACTGAACGTATTAAATACATCTATTAGCCTGGCGGGTGTATTAATTTGCCCCTGTGAGCCGGCTAAGGGCATTGCCGGTGCATCGGTTTCCAGCACAAAGCTGTTTAGCGGCAACTTTTGGATACTGTTACGGGTTTTTCTGGCTCGCTCATAAGTAATAGTGCCGCCAATACCCAGCTTAAAACCACGATCCAAAAAGGCGGATGCTTGCTGCTGACTGCCGGAAAAGGCATGTAAAATACCGCCCTCGTCAAACTGTTGTCTTTTCAGCTCTGCCAGTAATTGTGGTTGGCTTTTACGATGATGCAAAATTACCGGCTTCGCGTGCTTTTTTGCCACAGCAAGTTGAGACTCAAACAACTGTTGTTGTGTCGCAAAAGTATTTTCGGCCAAGGCGAAATCAAGGCCAATTTCGCCTACCGCACAGACCTTATCTGCCTGCTGCCGGATTAGCTGATCCAACTGCGCGACATCAAGCAAAGTATGCTCAGCTGCCCACCAGGGATGAATACCTAAAGCAATATGCCAGGCGGGTTGTTCAGCATGTAATTTAAGTAAGTTGGGCCAGGCAGTCGCTGAAACGGCAGGAATAACCAGCGCCGCTACCCCCACTTGCTGAGCCTCTCTCCATAGCCTGTCCTGCGCTTGCGCAAGTTCAGGCAAATCAAAATGACAGTGGCTGTCAATTAACCGCAAAGATTTTGAACGCTCAGCTGTCAGGGACATAGCCGTTCAATGTGCCAAAGTGGCTTATTCCCAGCATTATCTGTTCTGCTATACATAAAGCGATCGTGCAAGCGGTGCTCACCACCTTGCCAAAATTCAATTTTATGAGGTCTGATCAAAAAGCCGCCCCAGAAAGACGGTAAAGGAACCTCGCCATGTGCAAACTTGTGCTTTATCTCAGCAAATTTTTGCAGCAATGCCTGTCGGGTAGACACCGGCCGGCTTTGCTCTGACGCCCAGGCAGCAAGCTGACTTTCCTTGGGTCTGGACAAAAAATACTTCATCACCTGGCTATTCGGCACCCGCTCGGCGGTACCATATACAATAACCTGACGCTCCAACGGGTGCCAGGGAAAATGCAGTGATACCTTAGGGTTTGCTGTCAGCTCAATTGCTTTACGACTGCCCAGGTTAGTGTAAAAGGTAAAACCGTCCTGATTAACATCTTTAAGCAATACCAGCCGTTGTGATGGCTGGCCATCGCTATCGACACTCGCCACACACATCGCAGTCGGGTCCGGCAACTCTGCAGCAATCGCATCCTTTAGCCAGAGCTCAAACTGCGCTACAGGATCGCTATTAAGCTTGTCCAGCTCCAGCTTATCTTTGGTGTAACTGCGGCGAATATCATCAATTTTCATTACATACGCTCCATGACCTCTATGCCGAGCAAATCTAAACCTTGCTGCAGCACCTTAGAGGCTAAAATACTGAGCATTAAACGGCTGCTACGTATTTCTGGTTCAACACCCTCTTTTAAAATTGGACAGGCTTCATAAAAGCTCATGTATAAACTGGCCAGTTCGTACAGATAATTACAAAGCAAATTGGGTTGGGCGTCTTTTATCACCATTTGCAGGGTTTCTTCTAAGCGCAGTAACTTCACCGCCAACTGTTTTTCCTGCACAGATTGCAACAAAATATCAGCCTGGAAACGCTCAGTGACGTCGGCTTTGCGCAAAATACTGCGTACCCGGGTATAAGCATATTGCAGGTACGGGGCAGTAGCACCTTCAAAACTGAGCATTGCATCCCAGCTGAAAATATAATCACTAGTCCGGTTCTTCGATAAATCGGCAAACTTTACTGCGCCAATGCCAACCTTATTAGCAATATCTGTAATCTCTGCAGCGGTTAACTCTGTTGCTTTCTCTTGCAACACCGTATTGGCACGAACCACCGCTTCTTCCAGTAAATCAGCAAGTTTTACTGTGCCACCGCTGCGGGTTTTAAACGGTTTACCGTCTTCGCCCATCATGGTACCGAAAGGGCAATGATCGTAAGCCGTACTATCACGCAGGTAACCTGCTTTGCGGGAAACCAGCTCTACTTGTTTAAAATGCAGCGCCTGGCGGGCATCAGTAAAAATAATAATCCGATCGGCAGATAACTCGTGGCTGCGATACTGGCATGCGGCTAAATCAGTGGTGGAATACAAAAAGCCACCACCGGTTTTCTGAATAATAAATGGCGACGGATTTCCTTCTTTATCTGCCAGCTCAGCTAAGAACACCACCAGTGCGCCCATACTTTCCACGGCAAGTTTTTGCTGCTTTAAATCATCCACGATGCCATGCAACATGCTGTTATAAGCACTTTCCGGTTTAATATCAGCGTGCTTAAGCGTTACATTCAGCTTGTGGTAAACCTCGTCGCTGTGCTTGATCGAGGTATCAATAAACAACTGCCATAATTTCTGACAGTGCTCGTCACCGCTTTGCAGCTTTACCACATACTGACGCGATTTATCGGCAAAGCCGTCTTCATCATCAAAACGCTTTTTCGCTTCGCGATAAAAATCTTCCAGATCGGCTAAAGCTACCTGCTCTAAATCGATCCCGGCTGCAAGTTTATCTTCCAGGTGCGCTATCAGCATGCCAAACTGGGTACCCCAGTCACCCATATGATTCTGGCGGATAACTTTATCGCCCCAGAATTCAAGAGTACGAACCACGGCATCACCAATAATGGTTGAACGTAAATGGCCGACATGCATCTCTTTGGCCAAATTAGGTGCGGAGTAATCCACCACAACAGTTTGCGGTTGTGGGTTAATACTCACGCCCAGGCGTTTATCTGTAGCGGCTTGCGTTAATTGCATCGCCAACCAGTCGGCTTTAAGCGAAACGTTAATAAAGCCCGGACCGGCGATCTCAGCCTTTTCGGCAATGTCAGACAAATCCAGTAAGGCCAGTAATTTACTGGCAAGCTCTCTGGGGTTGGTTTTTAATAACTTTGCGGCGCTCATCGCCCCGTTAATCTGGTACTCACCAAATTCAGGCCGGGTGCTTTGGGTAACAGCAGGATTGGCACCTTCCGGCAATCCCAGTGTATTGAAGGCGACTAAGGTTCTGTCAGTAAGAAGTTGCTTAATATTCATAATAGCGGCCTGTTAATGTTCTCGGGTCTTCTGGAAAGAGATTTTCGGGTAGCGTTCGGTGGCCAGATTCAGATTCACCATCGTTGGTGCGATATAGGTCAGGTTGTCGCCACCATCCAGCGCCAGATTAACACTGGCCTTATTCTGAAACTCCTGCAAGGCTTTGCCATCAGCGCTATACACCCAGCGGGCGGTTGCCACGTTAACACTTTCATAGATAGCATCGACATTGTATTCAGATTTTAACCGGCTAACGACCACATCGAATTGCAGCACGCCCACCGCTCCAACGATTAAATCGTTAGTATCCAGTGGCCGGAATACCTGCACCGCACCTTCTTCAGATAATTGCACCAAGCCTTTTAACAGCTGCTTTTGTTTTAATGGGTCGCGTAAACGAATGCGCCGGAACAACTCTGGGGCGAAATTTGGAATGCCACTAAACTGCATATCTTCACCGGTGGTGAAGGTATCGCCAATTTTAATGGTGCCGTGGTTATGCAACCCGATAATATCACCAGGGTATGCCACATCCAGATGCTCACGATCGCCTGCCAGGAACGTTAAAGCTTGCGGAATAAGCACATCTTTACCAATCCGCACGTGCCTTACTTTCATGCCTTTTTCATATTTTCCTGAGACAATCCGTAAAAAAGCCACCCGGTCGCGATGTTTAGGGTCCATATTGGCCTGAATTTTAAATACAAAGCCACTAAAGCCATTTTCAATCGGTTCAACTTTGCGGCTGTTCGTTAAGCGTGACTGAGGTTTGGGTGCCCATTCCGTAAGGCCATCAAGCATATGGTCAACACCAAAGTTACCCAGTGCAGTACCAAAAAATACCGGTGTTAATTCACCTTTTAAAAACAGCTCCTGATCAAACTCGTTGCTGGCGCCCTGAACCAGCTCCATTTCATCCCGTAACTGCTGGGCATAATAACCAATACGTTTATCTAGCTCTGGGTTATTAAGGCCTTTGATCACATCAAGATCCTGAATGGTGTGTCCCATGCCCGATTTATACAAAATAACTTCATCACGCAGAATATGATAAACGCCTTTAAATTCCTTACCTGAAGCAATTGGCCAGGTGATCGGCGCACAGGCGATTTTTAAAACACTTTCTACTTCATCAAGTAGATCAACAGGGTCGCGAATGTCGCGATCCATCTTGTTCATAAAAGTGATAATAGGCGTATCACGCAGCCGCGTGACTTCCATCAGTTTAATGGTCCGGTCTTCAACACCCTTAGCGCCGTCAATTACCATCAGACAAGAGTCAACCGCAGTTAAGGTGCGATAGGTATCTTCCGAGAAATCTTCGTGGCCAGGAGTATCAAGCAGGTTCACCAGACAATCATTGTAAGGAAACTGCATCACTGATGTGGTTACCGAGATGCCCCGCTCTTTTTCCATCTCCATCCAGTCTGAGGTGGCAAACTGGCCAGATTTCTTGCCCTTGACCGTACCGGCTTTTTGGATCAGATGTCCGAACAGTAGTACCTTTTCGGTAATTGTAGTTTTACCGGCATCCGGGTGGCTGATGATCGCAAAAGTGCGTCTGCTATCAATTTCATGCAGAAATTTATCTTTAGTCATGGTATCCAATATCAGTTAACAACCAGAGCGCTGGCTGACATAGCAATGAAAAATAATTGTTGGGGATTATAGCAGCATCACTGGCGCTGGCACAGCGTAGGATTAATTTGAAAACCGAAGTGGCAGACACATCATTATCGCGTCTTCTTTACCGCTGGTACTGCTGTAGTAGTTTGATCGACAGCCGGCTTCAATAAAACCAGTCTTAGTATACAAATGGATGGCAGATTGATTGGACGATCTGACTTCTAACCAGGCTTCTGTTGCATCACGCTGCTCAGACTGGCTGATAAAGTGCGCTAGTAACTTACTGCCAAGCCCCTTGCCTTGTTGATCGCGCCGAACACAAATATTAAACAGTTGGCTTTCGATAGCAATAAATTGACCAAAGTAGAAGCCCAACAATTGCTCGTTATCGAAAATACCGAAATTAAAGTATTGGCTACCGAAACAAGACTTAAACACACCTTCTGTCCAGGGATAGGGATTAGCCACCGTTTCAATAGACAGTAAGGCAGGGATATCAGCAGTAGTGAGTGCTTTAATCAGCATCGTCAGCTAGCAAAGGCTGCAGCAACAGCCATAACTGTTGCTTCAACTCAGGTTGCTGCAATAGAGCAAGAACCGGCGTAATCAATGAGGTGCTATTATTGGCCAGCTGACAAGCAGAGGCTGCAGGGTCAAGTTGCCAGTCTGTAATTGCCGCCTGGGACAACATACGTTTTATATCATTAGTTAGCACCGAGCTTGGCGGTTGCTGTAATGCTGCGTTAGCGCTGCTGCTTGGATCGCAGTGTGAATTGACTAATGCATCCGGAAAGAAACCGGCGCGAGCCTGTAATGGCCTGATATTGAGCTGACGAAGTAATTGAGCCTGGCTTGCTGATATATTCATAATAATGAAAAGTGGCAGGGGCAGAGGGATTCGAACCCCCAACCATCGGTTTTGGAGACCGCTGTTCTACCAATTGGAACTATGCCCCTAGCGTTGGAGGCGCCATTATACAAAAGCCTGTTTAAAGGTAAAGCTAAAAAACAGCTTAGGTTGTTCAAATGCATATAAAACGTACATAAGGAAAGTTATTTAGATAACTTAGCATAGACCAAAGCTGTTTAATACTCAGAACCAGCATGGCGACAAATTCGTCAAGAACGAATTTGGACTGCCGCAGGCAGGCCCGAAGGGCGAAACACAGGGAAGTATTTCGCAATGCCACACGCAAAGCGCTGTGGCTGCCATGCGGGAGTGTGCACCCGCGCAGCGGATAAAGCAAAAAGCCCACTCGATTGAGTGGGCTCTTTGGCTTTATTGGGAGCCTGCGGGGCTGGCCTACCACGGGGCTGGCCTACCAGCGGTGTATTACATTGCTCGACGCTTCCTGAGCCTCGCCCGTGCGGGACCAGCTGAAGATTCCTAAGCTTGCCTCGGCATCACTGTACTACTTTGCTCGGCTCTTCCTGAGCCTCGTCCCTGCGGGACCAGCTGAAGCTGTCCAAATTCGCTCCCGGCGAATTTGTCGCATGGGGTCGCCCTGCTCGAGCAGTACACCGCTAAATCTCAGCCAATAAAAAAGCCCCTGCTCTTTCGAGAGGGGCTGTTCTATTAATTGGGAGCCTGGCGGTGTACTACTCTCGCATGGCGAATGCCACA
>CESO01036951.1_pt1 | contig 33079 bp, 32 predicted proteins | sample 356341 | NCBI WGS metagenome assembly CESO01 (sample SAMEA2621812, study PRJEB7988) | marine metagenome | biome: marine biome (ENVO:00000447); feature: deep chlorophyll maximum layer (ENVO:xxxxxxxx); material: "saline water (ENVO:00002010), including plankton (ENVO:xxxxxxxx)" | depth 35 m | reverse complement strand
AACACCTTAGCAGGGTGCCGCTTTCGACCACTCAGCCACCTCTCCAAGATAGATTTTTATTTATTAAATCTAATTAGAACTTTCTGCGCTATCTTCAGAATTTCTAGAATTTTCTTCATTTATTCTGTCATAAACTTCTTCCCTGTGGACAGATACACTTTTTGGCGCATTTACACCAATTCTTACTTGAGAACCTTTAATACCAAGAACTGTAACAGATACTTCGTCACCAATCCTTAGAGACTCTCCTACCCTGCGTGTTAAAATTAACATCGCCCCTCCTCGATTACTTGTTTCAAGTAAATATTATTATTATTAAATTTCATTTACTATATTACATATAATGCGAAATACTACAAGACTAATGCTACTTATCTAATTCAAATGCATTATGTAAGACATTTACAGCATTTTTAAGGTTTATTTCATCTGTAACTATTGATATCTTGATTTCAGATGTAGAAATCATACTTATATTTATATTATTATCTGCTAATACTGCAAACATTTTACTTGCAATACCAGGATGTGTTCTCATACCAACTCCTACCATAGATATTTTTACTATTTTATTGTTTCCAACAACTTTTTTTGCTTTTAATTGAATTGAGCTTTTCTCAAGTGATTTCATAGCTATTTTAAAATCGTTTCTTGGAACAGTAAATGTGAAGTTAGCTAAACCATCTTCCCCAACATTTTGAACAATCATATCAACGTCAATATTATGTTTGGCTATTGGGCCAAGTATTAAAGAAGCGATTCCAGGTTGGTCAGGAACACCTCGGATAGTTAATTGTGCTTCATCTTTATTAAAAGCTATACCAGAAATTATTGCCTTTTCCATTTGGTCGTCATTTTCTTTATTTACCAAAGTTCCATTCCCTTCATCAAACGTAGAAAGTACTCTTATTCCAACATCATATTTACCTGCAAATTCTACAGCTCTAGGTTGTAAAACTTTTGAGCCTTGACTTGATAACTCAAGCATTTCTTCAGTTGTAATATTATCAATCTTTTTTGCACCAGGTGATAATCTTGGATCGGTAGTATAAACACCATCTACATCTGTAAAGATTTGACATTCTTTGGCATCTAAAGCAACAGAAATTGCTACTGCTGAAGTATCTGAACCACCTCTTCCAAGAGTAGTTATATCTCCATCTTTAGTCATTCCCTGAAAACCTGCAACAATTACAATATTGTCATCATTAAGGTATTTTTTTATAGTAGAGTTATTTATTGAATCTATTCGAGCTTTATTAAATACAGAATCTGTTAGAATTCCTGCTTGAGATCCAGTAAGTGATATTGCCTTAAAACCTTTTTTTATAAGTGTCATAGATAATAAAGCAATGGTAACCTGCTCGCCAGTAGACACAAGAACATCAAGCTCTCTACCAGAAACATCACTATCTACTAGTTTTGCTAAATCTAAGAGCCTATTTGTCTCGCCACTCATTGCGGAAACAACAACTACAACATCATCGCCGTCATTTTTTGCCGATATAATTTTATCAGCAACTAATGAAATTTTCTCAATAGTACCTATTGATGTTCCACCATACTTTTGAACAATTATAGACATTTTCTAATTTTCCTTTGACGAAACTATTTCTGATATATATTTTTTTATGTTTGTAGCAAGATCATCTAAATTATTTTCGTACTCAAGGCCTGCCTGTGCTAAGTCTTCTCTTCCGCCACCTGTGGATCCATATTTATTGTTTAACATATTTATAATTTCTTTTGCAGTAATTAGCTTAAAACAATCTTTTGTTACTAACGTATATATTTCTAATTTAGATTTATTTTTTTGAAGAATAGTCAAAATTAAATTCTCTTGTGAATTTTTTATATCTTCTAGTATATTTTTTAAAATTTTTCCATCAAAATGTTCTTGCGCTAGTACTTGTATGTTATATCCTGAAACTATATTTTCATTGCTAATAGTTTCTAAGATTTTTAAATAGTTAAATTTTTTTAATAAATTTAAATTTTCTTTTTTTAATTTTTTATTATCACTAAGGATAGTATTAATCTTTTCAGGAAGCTCAGCATCCTGTACATTTAGAATTTGACATATATCCGTTACAAGTTCATCTCTTTTAGTTAAGTATTTGTTTGCTGACATACCAGTAATAGCCTCTATTCTTCTTACTCCTGATGAAACACTAGATTCAGATAGTATTTTAAATACACCAATATCTCCAGTACTATTTACATGAGTCCCACCACAAAGCTCTATTGAAACATCACCAAAACTTAAAACTCTGACTTCATCATCATATTTTTCTCCAAATAATGCTATTGCGCCTTTTGAAATAGCTACTTCTTTAGACATTAATTGTGTTTTAGCAACTATATTACTATCAATATAACCATTTACTTCTGACTCAATTTTTACTAAGACGTCTTTCTTTAAGGGTTTTTGACAACTAAAGTCAAAGCGTAACTTAGTGTCGGAAACTAATGATCCCTTTTGTTGAACTTCATTACCTATATTTTTTATTAGAGATGCATGAAGTAAGTGTGTTGCCGAATGATTTATTTTTATGTTATCTCTTTTCTCTGCATTTATTTCAGCGACAACCTTGTCATGGGTATTTATATAACCAGTTAAAACTCTTCCATATAGTATATTTGTAGATCCATGTTTTTTAGTATCAAAAACCTCAAATTTACCATTATCAGTAGTAATAAAACCAGAGTCTCCAATTTGCCCTCCTGATTCTGCGTAGAATGGGCAAGGGTCAATAATTAAACAGCCCTCTTTGCCGTTATTAATTTTTTCATGATTTTGACCATTAACATAAATATCTAAAACTTTTGCGTTATTTTTGTAATCATTGTAGCCAGTAAAATTTGTTATATAATTAGTTTCGATATTTATAGAATCTTGAACATCAAATTTATTTGATTTTTTACTATTCGTTTTTTGCTGCAACATTAGTTTTTCAAATTGATCAATGTCTACGGTAAAATTTTTTTCTTCGGCTATCGTTGTCGTTAAATCAACAGGAAACCCGTAAGTATCATAAAGTAGAAATAATAATTCACCAGGAATCTTCATGGGGCTTTTTTCAGCGATTATTTTTTTTATGCTTTTATCAAGAATATCTAAACCTATGTCTAATGTTTCCTTAAATTTTATTAGCTCAAGAGACAATACTTCTTTTATAATTTTATAATTATCTATTTCTTTATACTGCTGATCTAATGTTTTTATAAAAATAGGAATTATTTCTAAAAAACTTTTAGTTTTTAAATCTATTTTTTGCGAGTGCCTCGCAGCTCTTCTAATTATTCTTCTTAATACATATCCATGACCTTCGTTTGATGGTCTTACACCTTCAGATATTAAAAAAGAAATTGATCTAATGTGGTCTGCTATTACTTTCATTGAGCTTTTTTCTTTTAAAAAATCTTTGCTTATATTACTCTCTATATGTTTTGTTATCGGGACAAATAAGTCTGTATCATAATTACTATGAGCGTTTTGCATAACTGCACATATTCTCTCTAATCCCATTCCTGTGTCTACCGATGGTGCTGGAAGATCTATAATTTTATCTTTTGATATTCTATTAAATTGCATAAAAACTAAATTCCAAATTTCAACGTATCTTTCACCCTCATCACCTAGTCCTGGCGGATTTCCTTCATAATCATCTCCATAGTCATAAAATATTTCTGTACATGGGCCACATGGCCCAACGTCTCCCATACTCCAAAAATTATCATTAGTACTAATCACAGATAATCTATTTTCATCGATTCCTATTTGAGATATCCAGATATTTTTTGCATCTAAATCAGTGTCATGAACCGTAATCCATAATTTTTCTTTTGGAATATGTAATTCATTAATAAGGAAGTCCCAAGCATATTTTATTGCATCCTCTTTAAAGTAATCTCCAAAACTAAAGTTTCCTAACATTTCAAAAAAAGTGTGATGTCTTTCTGTAAACCCAACATTGTCTAGATCATTGTGCTTACCTCCAGCTCTTATACATTTTTGACTAGTGACAGCAGATTTGAATTTAGATTTTTTTAACCCTAAAAAAATATCTTTAAATTGAACCATTCCAGCATTTGTAAATAATAATGTTTTATCATCATTGGGAGGAATTATTGGACTAGAGTCAATGTAAACATGCCCCTTAGATTTAAAATAATCTATAAATTTTTTTCTTATTTCTGAACTGCTAATTTTCATAATTTTTCATATTATTTATAACTTTTAAAATTATATTATTATCAAAACCTCTAGATTTGAAATGATTCATAAATTTGATAATTACTTTTTCATCTTTTAAGTCTTGTTTATTAACTTTATTTAAAGCAAGATTAGATAAAATTTCATAATCATCTATAAATTTACTTAAATTTTCGCTAATGAGTTCTGTGTCAATTCCATTTGACTTCAACTCATATATTATTTTTTTTTTGCTATGACCTTGGCTTTGCCTATATCTTATATATTCGCTCAAGTATCTTTGGTCAGATTGAAAACCCGCGTCTTTCAACTCTTTTACAACATTAGATATAGTCTCAGTGTTAAAGCCTTTATTTGCTAACTTATTTTTAATTTGATAACTAGAATGTTCTCGCATTGCAAGCGATTTTTGCGCTGATGCTAGACATTTGTCGTACTCAGACATTCTCCTCTTCTTTTTTATTCTTTTTTTCTTCTTTTGTACTATCTTTGCCAGTCTTTGTCTCTGGTAAAATTATTTCATAAAGCTGCTTTTCAATTACTTGTAACGTTTCCGGATTATCTTTTAAATAACTCATTGCGTTATCTTTACCTTGTCCAATCTTATTACCATCAAAACTATACCAAGAACCAGCTTTTTCAACAATTTTATGCTCAACACCAAGATCTATAATTTCCGCAACTTTACAAATTCCTTCGCCATATCTAATTTCAAACTCTGCTATTTTAAAAGGTGGGGCAACTTTATTTTTTACCACCTTGACTCTTGTTTCGTTTCCTAAAATTTCGTCACCTTTTTTTATAGCACCAGTTCTTCTAATATCGAGCCTGACAGATGAGTAAAATTTTAATGCATTTCCACCCGTAGTTGTTTCAGGATTACCAAACATTACTCCTATTTTTAATCTAATTTGATTTATAAATATTACTAAAGTATTAGATTTTTTAATTGAAGCTGTTAATTTTCTTAGTGCTTGAGACATTAACCTAGCCTGAAGCCCCATATGACTCGAACCCATTTCACCTTCAATCTCAGCTCTCGGCGTAAGTGCAGCAACTGAATCTATAACAATTATATCTATTGCGCTTGAGCTAATTAACATATCTGTAATTTCTAAGGCTTGTTCTCCAGTATCTGGCTGCGATAAAAGAAGGTTATCTACATTTACTCCTATTTTTTCTGCATAATCTGGATCTAACGCATGTTCTGCATCAATAAATGCTGCTGTTCCTCCAAGTTTTTGACATTCAGCAATAACTTGAAGAGTTAGAGTTGTTTTACCCGAAGACTCAGGGCCATATATTTCAACTACACGTCCTTTTGGTAAGCCCCCTATGCCCAGAGCTTGGTCCAATGTCAAAGATCCAGTCGATATCGACTCAATTTTTTCTCTAGGTCCCTCATCTCCCATTCGCATTACTGCGCCTTTACCAAATTGTCTTTCTATCTGACCAATTGCTGCTTTTAGAGATTCTATTCTTTCATCTGACATGGTTTATTCCTATAAAAAATTAATTATGATAAATTATTGCATATTTTTTTCTTATTGTGACTTAATATCTGCAACACAATCAAGGATTATTTGAATACCTTTTCTTGCAGCTAAATTTCTTATTTCATTTCTAGTACCAGAAAAAAAACATTTTTCTTTCGCCTTGAAACCAAATTTATCTATATAAGAAAAGTATACTGTCCCAACTGGTTTTTCTTTGCTGCCGCCATTTGGGCCTGCTATTCCCGTTATACTCAGACATATATCTGCTTTTGTAAGTTTTAAAGTAGAAGCTGACATTTCATCTGCCGTATCCTGACTCACAGCTCCAAATTTTTCTAAAACTGTTTTTTTAACACCTATAATCTGTTTAAACTCATTACTATAGGATACTATACTTCCGGAAAACCATTGTGAACTTCCGTCCAAATCGGTACATATTTTCGAGATCAGTCCGCCTGTACAAGATTCGCATAATGATAATTTTAAGTTTTTCTCAACTAAAATCTTAACTAAATTATTTAATATCTTCTCTAAATTAATTAGCATATTATATATTGTATGTTTTATGAATAAGCTCTCTACATTATAAGGTAAATAAATTTCATATGAAAAGTTTTTGGGATAAAGCAATAGAAAAGCATCGAAAAGGTAAAGGTATTAAGGCTAGAACAAATAGAGGTCCTAAACTTAAAGCTTCTGCGAAATATGGTGGTATGGCAGAAAGACAAGTGCAAATGCATCTTGAGCTTCATTTGGAACCTATATTATCCAACCAAAAAGGTATTATAGGCCCTGCGAAAGATCTTTGTTTGTTTAGCATGCAAGATCAAGAAAGATTCATTCAAACTGTTGGTAAAATATGTGATCTTGATATGGAGTTGGCTTATGAATTTTGTCATCATGGTGTCGAATCGCTAAGGTTGTTAGACGAGTCCCAATGGTCAATATGGATAGAAAAAATAGAAGAAGTTTTTGATAAGAGTGGAATTCAAGAGTCCATAAAATTTATGGATGAAATTCATTTTTATGCAAATAATTTAACAGGATCATCATCAAGCATTGATTTCATAAATTTTTCAAAAACTATAGAATCTCTTCTGACCGGATTGAACGGAAGACCATTAAAAGTTGAAATGTCTGACAAAATTTACACTGATACAGAAACAATATATTTACCAGAAAGGATTTCATCTCAGAAAACAAAGGAAGAAAATTTTCATTTGATAAAAGCTAGTGCGATTCATTTATGGGCGCAAACATATTATGGAACTTGGAGGATAAGCAAGGACGCTTTTGATAAGTATAGCGACAAGAACAAAGCAATAAAAGCTTACCATTTATTAGAGACGGTAAGACTTGATGAAAAAATAAAAAAAGATTTGCCAGGAGTTGGTAGAATTATTGAAAAGTTAAATCCTAGAAAGCAATTATTAAATATTTCAAAAAATTTTAATAATGCGATAAATTTACTTTCAAATGATAATTCAACTTTTAAAAATTCTTTAGAACTAATAGATTCGATTATAGATGATATTGATAAAATACCTGATTCACCTTATTCAGGAAAATTTGATATAGATATTGCTGTCACGGTATCTGAGGAAAGAAAAAATCAAGATAAAATTAATTTTGAAAAAGCCCTTGATGAACTTCATGAACAATGGAAAGAAGTTGAAAACGAACCTGATGAAATAAATAATAATGAAAATAGTTCTGAAAAAACATTTTCTGTGTCACAAGAAAACAATGAAAATGAATATGATGTGGTTTTAGAGTATGGTGACAGCAATATTACTCCACCAGAAAATATAAAACAGATTATGGACTCTATAATTCAAGATTTTGGCGAAATTCCCGAAGATTATTTAGAACCTGCAGGTGATGGTGGCTATAACAATGAAGAAAATGTTGATCAAACCTCCAATGAATATGAAAATTATGATTACGAATTTTTATATAATGAATGGGATCATGCAAGACAACAGTACAAAAAAGATTGGTGCAAACTGAATGAAGTACCTATTGAGGGTATCAGTACTAATTTTATAGCAGATACGCTAAATAAATATCGAGGTCTTTTAAGAAATATCAACAGAACTTTTGAAGCTCTAAGACAAGATGAAAAAAGGCTTAAAAGACAAAATTACGGAGATGAAATTGATATTGACGCATTTATTGATGCTTATATCGACTTAAAGCAAGGAAAAGAAATCGATGAAAAACTCTTTACAAAGCTTAATAAGGTTGAAAGAAATGTAGCGGTAATGTTTATGATAGATATGAGTGGCTCTACTTCTGGATGGATTAATAAAATGGAAAAAGAATCTCTTGTCCTTTTGTGTGAATCTTTAGAAATTCTTGGCGACACATATGGAATTTATGGTTTTTCAGGAAAAACAAGAAATAGGTGTGAAGTATATAAAATTAAAAATTTTGACGAAAAATATGATAATGATGTTAAAGACAGAATATCGAATATTCAAGCAATGGATTACACAAGAATGGGAGCAAGCATAAGGCATCTAACAATGCTTTTAAATAAAGTTGAAGCAAAAACAAAGTTGCTTATAACTTTATCAGATGGAAAACCGGATGACGTTGATGGATACCGAGGTACATATGGAATTGAGGATACAAAAAAAGCACTTATCGAGGCAAGATTTCAAGGTATTCATACCTATTGTATAACTATTGATGAAGAGGCTATGGATTATTTACCATATATGTATGGGAAATCAAATTTTGCAGTGATTAATCAAATTGATAAACTGCCAACAAAAGTATCTGATATATACAGAAAAATAACAGCATAAAGATGAAAAAATTACTTATAATACTTTCAATTTTGATACTCACATCATGTCAAAAAAATGTCTTAACAAATATTGCAAAAACTGACATTGATATAGTTACAGAAATACATATAAATAATGCGAAAGGATATATTGAAGATTTAATTATAAAGCTATACAAAATGAATCCAATTTTTTTATCAAAAAATAAAAAATTCGATAGTGTGTCACAAGTCATTATTGATATTTTTAAAAAAAAGGATTTGAAAAAAGTTGATAAGACAGGTAAAGAAAATATTGATTTAATATTAAAAGGCTTTGACAAAAATTTTAATGGAGACAGAATTTACTATATATGTAAAGGTTTGTATGGAATGATTAATGCTTCGTATAATTACAAAAATAGATTTTACCTAACAGATAAAAAACTAGATGCTCAAAAAATTATGAATACAGCAATAAATATAGAAACCTTAGTATGGAGATTGAGTCATTCTATGCATAACAATGAATTATTAATAAAAACTAATAGTATTAATGGTAAAAAAGTTAATCTAAGTTTTGAAAGATTATTTGGTAAATTAATTAACAATCAAGAAAATATGGCAAGAATAATATCATCACAACAAGGCAGAATGGTTCAAAAAGCTGCCAAAGGTATAGTTTCATCAATATTTTTACCTATAGGATTTTAAAAAATGAAAAAAATATTAATTATTTATTTTAGCAATGATGGTTCAACTGAAAAAATGGCTGAGAAAATTTCTCACGGAGTAAATTCTGTAGATAATGCTGAAGCTGTATTGAGGACAATACCAAAAATTAATGACTCGCACGCTGACAGTATTGCGAATGAAAATAATATTTTATATGCGACAAATGATGATCTCAAAGATTGTGATGCATTAATTATGGGTTCTCCTACTCATTTTGGAAATATGGCAGCACCGATGAAATTTTTTTTAGACGGAACAACTGCTGAATGGTTCAATAATACCCTTTGCGGGAAACCAGCAGGAGTTTTTACATCTACATCTAGTATTCATGGTGGTCAAGAAAGTACATTACTTAGCATGATGTTGCCGCTGCTGCATCACGGTATGATAATATCCGGAATTCCATACAGTAATAAGGAATTAAGCGAAACAAGAACTGGTGGTACGCCATATGGTCCTACTCATTTTTCAGGAGATGGTAAAAATAAATTATCTGACTCAGAGGCAAAATTATGTTTTTCTTTTGGTGAAAGAATCGCGAAACTGACATTAAAATTATGAATAAAATTTTTATATATGAATATTTGTCGTATTTTTCAATCGTAATTTTAATAATAACAATTGCGGTTTGGAATAGCTTTGTCAATCCATCAGATAACATACCAAGAATATTACCAACAATAATATATAATATACCATTATTAATAATAATGATTAAGCTTAACAAAAATAAGTTCAGCACATATATTATGAGTTCTTATATAATGCTCTTGTATTTTGTAGTTGGTGTAGGAAATATTATTAGATCAGAAACATTTTTACTCGGGTTGATACTTTCTGTATTTAGCATGATAATATTTTTTAGTTCGATAATGTACGTAAGGGAAATAAATAAGCCCTCAATTAATAATTAGCTTTAAATCTCTTACGCTAATTTTTTTATTAAGAGACAATGAATATCTCCCTATTTTGTGAATATTTTCTATTAGAAAGAAAGTATCTCTTTCCTTATTATTTAACAAATAATCTATTACGTTTGTAGAAATATTATAGTCATTTTCAGAAACTATTTTATTAATTATACTTTTTTTAATATTTTCATTTGGATTTTCAATCATATAAATAAGTCCCCAGGAAATTCTTGATTGTAAATCTTTGAGATTGATTTTATTTAAAGCTAAACTTGAAGACGACGTAAAAATAATTTTCTTAGATTTTTCTAAAATTTTATTTATTAAAACAAAAAAACTATACTCCCAGTTATTTATTCCAAAAATTTCATCAATATCATCGATGCATATTAGATCATAATCAACAAAACTATTTAAAATATCATCACCAAACATATTTTTTTCTTTTAAAGGCAAATAAATACATTTCTTATTTTTCTTACTATAATAATTACATGCTGAGTATAATAAGTGGGACTTGCCTGAGCATTTTTGACCCCATAAATAAGTTTGACTATTCTCCCTATCAAATATATTTTTTAAACTATCAACTATTTGTAAATTTTTATCATTATCAGAAAAGAAACTATCAAAAGTTCTTTTAATATTTTTTTGGTATGGCAATATTAATTGATTCATATATTTGAAGAATATCTTATATTTTTATGTATATTATTGTTTTTGAAATTATATATATATTCAACCGCGCTAAATATTGTTGTCAAAATAACGACGTTTATCATATCTTTGACATATTTATATTCTGTTATGTTGTTTAAACAAAGAAGACAATATATCACTAGAATAATTTGCATAAAAGTATTTACTTTGCTTATGAATATTGGTTTAAGCTTAAAGTCATGTTGCACTTTGCTCTTGATAGTTATTCCATAAAGTATTATAAAATCTCTAATCAAAACAACTGTAAGAATATAAAATGGTAAAACGTTCATTAAACATAGAATATATAATGATGAAATTATCATGAGTTTATCTGCTGTAGCGTCAAGATATGCTCCAAAAGTAGATTCACAATTATAACAACGCGCAATATAACCATCTATTGCATCAGAAGAGCCCATTGCTATAAATAACAACAAAGAATAAAAATAATAATTATTTAAAATTAAATATACAAACAAAGGAATCAATAAAATTCTTAATCCACTAATGATATTTGGTATATAATTCATAATTACATTTTAATACATAAATAAGTTAAATTAACATATATCGAGATAATAAATGCCATATAAAAATAATGATAAAAATCATAAGGTTACTTACGAAAATTCAGGTGTGTCCATACAAAACGCTGATAAATTAATAAATAAAATAAAACCTCTAGCAAAAAAAACATGTGATAAAAATGTAATTGGAAGCATAGGGGGTTTTGGAGCTTTATATGATATATCTAATATCGGCTATAAAAAACCAGTTTTGGTATCAGGAACAGATGGTGTTGGGACAAAACTAAAAATAGCGCTAAAACTCAACATATTAGATAAAATTGGTATTGATTTAGTTGCTATGTGTGTAAATGATATTATATCTCAGGGCGCAAAACCTTTATTTTTTCTTGATTACTACGCAACTGGAAAACTTGATAGTAAAAAAAGCTACGAAGTAATTAAAGGAATAGCTAAAGGATGTAAAACTAGCGGAATGTCATTAATTGGTGGTGAAACAGCTGAAATGCCAAAACTTTACAAGAATGATGAATTTGATATAGCAGGATTTTGTGTTGGCATATGTGAAAAAAAAGACCTGATACCTAAAAAGAACATAAATAAAAATGATGTGGTTATAGGCATAAGATCTAGCGGGCTTCATTCAAACGGATTTTCATTAATAAATCATATGATTGAAAAGAATAAAATAAGCTTAAAAGACAAAGTTAATAACACAACTATGGGCAATCTATTAATTAAGCCAACAAAAATATATACAGAGATTTTAAAAATGAAAAGCTTTAAAAAAATAAAGGCAATAGCCAATATAACTGGAGGAGGAATTACTGAAAACATACCAAGAATACTTCAAAAGGATAAAAAAGTAGTGATTGATTTTAAAAGCCTAAAGATTCCAAAGTTATTTAAATATATACAAAAAAAAGGCAACATTGAGAATTCTGAAATGCTTAAGGTATTAAATTGCGGAATTGGAATGATAATAATTGTAAACAAAAACGATTCAAATGTTATTATAAAAGAACTAAAAAAAATTAGAATGAACTCTTTCGAGATAGGATATATAAGTAACGGAAAAGGAACTCCTAAAGTTGAATATGTTAATATGTAATTATGAACTCAATAAGTATACTTTTTTCAGGCAGAGGATCTAATGCACATAATATTATCGACAATATTATTCAAAAAAAACTAAAATTCAATATTAAAAATATAATTTGTAACAATAAAAATTCTCCTGCAATAGAAACTTTTTCAAAAAAAAATATTTTTGTAGATGTTTTAAATTCTAATGATTACAGAAATAATGAAAATTTTAATAATGACTTATTGAAGAAGCTAGATCCTCAAAATGGTGATCTATTATTGTTATGTGGTTTCATGAAAAAAATTCCTGCTAACATAATAAAGTCTTATAATGGAAATGTGATAAATATTCATCCTTCTATACTTCCAAAATATAAAGGGCTTGATACTCACTCTAAAGTAATAAAAAATGGTGATTCGTTTCATGGGTGCACAACACATTTTGTAACTGAAGATATTGATTGCGGACCTATAATAGCCCAATATATTATCAAAGTTAATTCTGATGACAATGAAAAGTCTATAGCAGATAGGCTACTTATTTTTGAGCACAAATTATACTATAATACTTTAGAGTTAATACAGTGCAATATATTGAAATATCAAGATAAAAAAATATACTATAATGATAAAATTTTAGTGAAACCTATAATATATAATGATTAAAAAAATAATAATATTAATAATAAGTTTGTTTCTTCATAGCGCAAATGCAAACAATGTTAACTATTCTTATATTGAAGCAAAATATAAATTTTATTACAAGAATATTAAAGCTGGTGAAATGTATTTAAAAATTACAAAGGACAAGGATAGAATAGAAATTGATACATTGTATGATGGAAATATCTTGGCAAAACTTGGTAGCAGAGATTATAGGCATGAAAGATCTACTATACAAATTAAAGACAATAAGTACATACCATTAAATTACTTTTACAAAGATAATAAATCTTCATACAAAATTTCATATAACTCTAGTAAAGAAATAATTTTACAAGATGAAGGTACAAATGAAGATATGGCGCTAGTAATAAATTCAAAAAAGGATATACATGATCCGCTTCTCATGCTTGTCAAAATTATGAATAGTTACCCAAATATTGATAATAGTTTTGAAACTATATCTAAAGGCAGGCTAAAAACTTATAATTATTCTTTTAAAGATAATCAAACTATAAATATAAATAATATCAAATATGAAGGTTTTACAGCTGAATACAAATCAGGGAAAAAAACAAATAAATATTTTTTTTCGAAAAATCATCATAACTTAATGATTCAAACTAAAATAATAAAAAAAGGCGATGAAAGATTAAGAATTGTTCTATCAGAAATAATCTCTATCAAATAAATTCAATCTACTTAATTTTTTTTCTATGATCTAAGCATGGAAAATTTTTTCTTAAATTTGATTGGTAATTTAAATCTATTTCAGAAGTAACTATCCCCGCCCCATTTTTCTTAATTGACAAAATTTCTCCCCAAGGATTAACAATTAAAGAGTTGCCATGAGTTTCACGCCCATTAACATGATAACCACCTTGGGCGCTAGCAGCAATGTATGATAGATTTTCAATAGCTCTTGATCTTACTAAATACTCCCAATGTGCTTTACCAGTAAATGATGTAAATGCAGCAGGCACACATATTAAGTTAGCGCCTTTTTCAGTTAGCAACCTAAATAACTCTGGAAATCTTAAATCATAACAAATAGCAATACCAATTTTACAAAAAGGCGTTTCTACAATCTCAATAGAATTTCCACTTATAAATACATCTGACTCATTATACTTTTCGTTTGTTTCTAAAATATTTACATCAAATAAATGAATTTTGTTATAAGAAGATATAATTTCTCCTTTATTATTAAAAATAATAGATTTTGAATAAACTTTGTTTTTTTTATTCGAACTAATTGGTATTGTTCCAGCGATTATCCATAAGTCATTTTTTAAAGCTTCACCACTTATAAAATCTTGTATTTTACCCCTACCAAATTCTTCTTTAAATTCTAAATACATTTGATCATTTGCTGCCATGATTGCAAAATTTTCTGGTAAAACTACTAATTTTGCTCCAGCATCTTTAGCTTTTTCTATATATTTACTAGTCTCCAATAAATTTGCTTCTATATTTGGCCCCGATGCTATTTGAACACATGATACTTTAAAATTTTTCACTTAAATAAATCCTCTATATTTTCAAAAACACTTGAGTCTTTTTTTATAATCTTGATTATCGGATTATCCCAAGTTCCAGTAACCTTATATTTAATTTTTATCAAATCATTTATATCTTTTCCAAAAGCTTTTGCAAGTTTTTCAGCAGCATATGTAGCTGCTGCTGTAATAGGACCACCTAATAGTGCAATAGCAGGCAAAGTATCTCCAAATTCTGGGCTCGCTATAACTTGCATGTCATATGTTTCATTTATAATATTAGTTGTTCCAACAGTTAATAATTCTGCTGATGGGCCTTTAATAATTAGATTTGTTGTAAATATATTACCATTATTTATTCTAAAATCACCATTTAAAGAATTAAAATAAAAACCATTTTTTGTAACATCATCAAAATCTAGTGATAATCTTTTTACTAACAAATCAATATTTAAAAGACCAAAAATACGAGTCGCCCTATTACCAACTTTTTTAATCCTACCATCAAGCATATTTGTTGAAAATTTACCGTCAACTTTGCCAATCTCATAGTCAAATAATCCACCTTTCCAATTTATATCAAATTCAGCATTTACAGATGATTTGCGAAGGCCATGCTCAATTTTCCAAAGGTTTAGAAGGTTTTCTAAATTATTGCTTTTTAAATTAATTTTAAAAGTTGAAATGTTATCGAACTCAACTTTACCACTAGAAGACAAAGTAAGAAAATTTGAATTTGTATTTATATTTGTAAAAATAAAGTGTTTACCATCATTAAATCCAACAATAGAAAAATTATTTAAAATAAAATCCTTGTACTTAAATTTATTAAATTTTAAATTAATAGTATTTATATTTAAAAGAAAATTATTATTAGATTTATTATAATCAATATTTTTCCATTCAAGAAGATCTAGATATTCTATTGTTCCATAAATACTAAAATTATTTTTTGGAATATTTTGTTTGCGACCTGAGAAATCAATATAACCAACAAAATTTTCCAGATCGTTAAATTCAGCGTATAGATCATTATACTTTATCTTAATATTTTTTGGAGAACCATCAATTAAGTTAAATTTCAAGACAGTATTAAAATTATCTAATTTATTTTTTCTAAATGGTGATGGAAAAATTAACTCAGTTCCGTTCAATTTTGATTTAGCTGATACAAGTATATTATCTTTTTTGTTTTGAAAACCAGGAATTATTATTTTATAATCCCAATTTGATTTTCCAATTATTCTTTTTTCTAAAATTTTATTTTTAACATATTCTTGTATGTCTAATTTTTGACTTCCTGTGACAATAAAGTTTTTATCTTTATTAGTTTCTAAATTAATTCTTATATCCTTTTTATTATATTTGGCCTCGATATAATTTCCATCCTTCGTAAAAAAATTTCCATTATTGTATTTTATTGTTCCTGATATTTTATTCAGAATATTTTTCTGATTAATAATATATGAAATATTTTTTAATTTTATTTGGCTTTTATATTCATTTTCTTTTCCATTGAAACATATTTTCATATAAAATTTAGTTTCTGTTTCACCATCTATACTACTTAGTTTGTCTTTTGATATGTTTGTAAGACTTGCTGCATTTGAATAATTTATAAGATCGTTTATTGGGCCATTTAAGTTTCCTGATATTTCAAGTTCTGCGTCTTTTACATTATCTATATAAATATTTGGATTTTTAGCATAAGTATTTAAAACTTTAAAATCCTCAGACATAAAAAAAGCATTTCTCTTTTTAAAATATGCAGTACCATTTATTCCACTAAAAGGTATCCAGCCATGCTTATAATCTACATCTAAGTTAGATATTGGGAATATTGCATAAGATATGCCTGAATAGTCACTATAGAAAGGATATTTCTTTAAATTACCATTAATTAAAATCCTTGCGTTATTCGCAACACCATTTTTAAAGGCATTTTTAAACCATCTAGAAGATTTTTTTGATATAAAACTTGCTGGCATATAATCTGTAATATTCTTCATATCGACAAAATTTATTTCTGAAAGAATATTAATTGAGTCTTCAGAATTATTTATATTTCCATATACCGCTATATCAATATTTTTATCACTAAATCTAAGATTTGAAAAATAAATATCTGGCGAACTATAGTTATTAATTTTTATACTACCACTAACACTATCGAAGTATGGAGTCTTTCTAATGAAAGAATTAAAACTTAACTCAACATTTTTTGAATCAAAATAAATATCAGTAAAGTTATTTGATGATTTAATATTTCCAGTGAAATTTTTAACATATCCGGAGCTAGTGTTTATATTAGCGTTTCTAATATCTGAAGAAATATAAAAATCATTTATAGGTGAATTTGCATTAAATTTAGCAACTATATTTTCAAAATTTCCCAAAAAATTATTTTTGAAAGTATTTGAAAAAATAAAATCTTCATACAATTTTCTGGAATCTAAAAATATGGAATTTACAAATAAGGACACATTTTTATTAATTAAATTAATTGAAAAAGCAGATTTATTTATTAAATAATTATTATTATTTTTTGATTTAAAACTTATATTTGATAATTCAAAATTAACAAAATTCTTAAAATCTCCAGTAAAAATTAAATCACCATCTAAATTTATAAATTCATTTTTATCAATTATTATCCTTGATTCATCAATAGTATTAAAATGTAATTTATTATTTTTAAATACGTTATCTTGATAACTTCCTTGTGCTATTATTTTTATATTTGAGTCATCTATGCTTATATTGTGTTTATTTAAAAATTTTTTAAAATCATAATCAAATTTTCCAATTATATTAAATTTATAATCAAGGTTTAAAATTTTATTTTTTTTAATTTTTATATTGTCAACTTCTGCTATTAATTTTTTATTTTCGTCAATATTAGATTCGATTATAATTGAATTTCTATTTACCGAAATATTTGTATTCTTAAGATCTATAACATTATTTTTATAATCTATTAAAAAATTAGAATTTTTTACATTAATACTCTCTACTAAAACAAAGTCTGAATTTTTGTTTTCTGAAAATATTTTTATTATTTTTTCAATGCTATTTTTATAATAAATATTTTCTACATATACAGAATTGATCACGGGTTTAAGATAAATAATGGATTTATATATATTAATTTTCAGTTCAATATTTTCTGGATATTGAAATTGACTCTTATTACCATTACTCTTCAACGTAAGATTTATCGACGGATACAAACCTTTCCAATCACCTTTTATATCGTCTACTTCAATATTTAGATTTTTGCTGTTTTTGATTAATTCCTGGATATATTTAGTATTCATATCCATATTAGATATGAATATCCTTGCGGTCCCTAAGGATATAGCAATATAGCTAATTATGATAATCATTATATATCTTAAGATATTATTCATTACTAGGACCTATGATACGGATGATTGTTCATTATACATATTGATCTATAAATTTGCTCAGATAGTATTACTTTAGCTAAATGATGAGGAAATGTTAAGCTAGATAAGGACATAATTTCGCTTGCCTCTTTTTTTATGTATTCTGTAAGCCCGTCTGGGCCACCAATTATGAAATATAAATTGACAAAATTTTCGGACACATATTCTATTTTTTCAGAAAATTTATAGGAATTTTGATTTTTGCCCTGCTCATCCAATGCAACAACGTAAGACTGTGGTTTGATTAATGATACTGCTTTTTTGTATTCTTTTTCATATAAATTTTTTTTAACTTTTTTTTGTTTAAAATTTATATCTATAAATGTAATTTTGTAAAAATTATCTATTAAATCACTGTATTTTTTTATAATATCATTTAAATAATTGTCATTTTTATTACATATTGTAATAACAAAAATTTTCATTTTCTATGCAATACTAGATTTTGAACTATAGGAACTATCTGATGACCATAATTTCTCAAGGCTATAAAAATCTCTTGTTTCATTTAGCATTATATTGACTACAACATCAAATAGATCAATCAATATCCATTCACCGTTAGATTCGACACCTTTTATAAATCTTCCATAACCGTTTTTTTTAATATTTTCTGTTACCTCACTGCCTATTGCTTTAATATGGGTAGATGACGTACCAGTACCTATAAAAAGAAAATCTGTAAAATTAGATTTTTTACTTACATCTATTATTACAATATCCTGTGTTTTAAGATTTTCTAAAGATTCAATAACAATATTTTTTACTATGTCTATATCTTTTTTACTCATAATCTTCCAAATAAAGCTTATTTCTTTTTATATACGACATTATTGAACCAGGTATTTTTCCTTTTACACTTTCTTTTTTTGATATCGCATTTCTAATATCAGTTGATGATATATTATATGATGCAGTTTCATAAATAAAAATATTTTTTTCTTTGTTGCTCATAAATAGTTTGAAGTCAGAAGTTGTCTTATCTAATATCTCAGAACTCATGCTTTCTATACTTTTTGTATCAAAATTTGGTCTATTAATAACGATTATACTAACATCTTTGATTATACCTTCATAATTATACCAAGATTCAATATTAAGAAATACATCTAATCCCATTATTAAACATATATCTTCATTATTTCTTTCTTTCTTTATATTTTTAATAGTTTCATAACTATAAGAAATACCTTTTTTGATAATTTCAGATTTATCAGCTACGAAATTATTTTCACCAGATGACGATATTATTGATACCATGTTATATCTATGATTTTCATCAGCATGAAAAGATTTATTTACTGGCGATATGTACGTTGGAATTAGCCTAATTTCAGTGAACTTAATAAGTTCCGACAGTTCATTTAATGGGTTAATATGCCCAAAATGTATTGGATCAAAGCTACCACCTAAAACACCTATCATATGAACTAATTGAATTATTTAATTTTTAATAGTGTACATTATGCAAAAACAAAATAAAATACACATTTAACTTAGAATATAACTTTATGACAGATCACTTAGTATTTTTAACGGGAAAATTAGCTAAAATATCCTTAGAAAAGGTTTTGTCTGATATTAGCTCTAAAAATAAATTTACCTATGATGTTATCGATATTGGAGTAAATGTTGCTGCATTAGCAACAATAAAAATTATCATAAAAAAGATAAAGTTAGATGATATAAGTAAAGCTACAAAAATAATTATTCCAGGGCGTTGCAGAGGAAATATAGAAGAACTCGAAAAATTCTCAAATAAAAAATGCTTAAGAGGTCCCGAAGAACTTAAAGATATTCCTGGCTTTTTAGGTATGCAAGGAAAAGATCTTGATCTAAGTAAGTATGATACAAAAATTATTGGTGAAATAACTGAGGCACCAAATATGAGTATCGAAGAAATACTAGATCAAGCCTTTTTATATAAAAAAGATGGCGCAGATATTATTGATATTGGTTGCTTGCCTAGTACAAAATTTGATCATTTATCTGAAACAATTCAAGAATTAAAGAATCAAGATTTTATAGTGAGTGTAGACTCACTTGACACTGATAATTTAATAGCCGGTGCAAACGCAGGAGCAGATTTTTTGCTAAGCCTTCAGGAAAAATCTATTTGGGTTATGGATGAAGTTGACTCAATTCCAGTAATTATTCCAGATTATCCACAAGAGGAAAAAAATTTCTATAAATTAATTAATAAATTATTAAAAGATAATAAGCAATTCATCGCAGATTCCATACTTGAACCTATTAATTTTGGTTTTACTGATTCGATAGTGAGATATCAAAATTTAAGAAAAAATTTTCCGAGTGTTGAAGTAATGATGGGAATTGGAAATCTAACTGAATTGACGCATGCTGACACAGCAGGCATGAATGCCCTTTTATTTGGCATAACATCTGAATTGAATATAAATTACGCATTGTGTACGCAAGTAAGCGAACATTGCAATAAAGCTATTATTGAGGGAAATTTTGCAAGAAGAATAATGTATTCAACAAAAAAATATAGCATGCCTCCAAAAGATATTTCAAATAAACTTTTGAATCTTCACGAAAGAAAACCTTTTCCATATAAAACAAATGAACTTAAAGAAATGTGGAAAAATGTAAAAGATAAAAACTATAGAATATATGTGAATGATGACGGTATTCATGTATTTAATAACAGCAATTTTTATACTGAAAAAGATGCTGCTGAATTTTATCAATACCTAGATATTAAAAATGACGACGGGCATGCGTACTATCTTGGAATGGAATTAGCAAGAGCAGAAATTGCCTATCAATTAGGTAAGAGGTATGATCAGGATGAATTATTGAAATGGGGATGCTCAGTTGATATATCTGAAGATGATCTGATGAGATTCAAGACAGCTGGGCACACAATGAGAAAAATTAAAGAAAATAAGAAGGATTAAAATGACATATGTAAGAGAGACAATTGTTACTACGAAAAATATAGATAATTCAATTAAATCCTCCCCTCTTGGGATATACATCGATAACAAAGTTCTAAAAATAAAACCTTTTAAACCGTCTACTTCATTAGATAATATTATTAGAAATAATTCAGGAGTAATAAACTATATTGATGATGTTAGGTTATTTGCATCGGCTATAACAAAAAAAAATATAGTAATAGGTTATGAAAATGCTAAAAAAATAGATTGCTCGAGAATTAAGAACTGTATTTCGCATACAGAATTTGTTGTGAAAAAAGTTGAGAATGATCAAAAAAGACCAACTATAATATGTGAGCCAGTACATGAAGAAATACATAAAATGTATTACGGATTTAACAGAGCAAAATCTGCAGTTATAGAACTATGTATACTTGCATCTAGACTTGGTATTATAGATGATAAAAAAATTGATGATGAAATTAAGTACCTTAAAATATCAATAGATAAAACAGCTGGTGAAAATGAAATTGAAGCTTGGGAGTGGTTAATGGATTATATAAATAAATATAGGGATAAAAATAAGTAAAATGTCAAAAATTTTAGCAAGCATAAAAGATTTATCTGAAGCAAAACTTATACTAAATACAGAAGTTGATATTATTGATCTTAAGGATCCCTCAAATGGTGCTTTAGGAAGATTATGTAAAAATGATATTGAAAAAATAGTTGAATATGTTGGCCAAAGAAAACTTACTAGTTCAACTGTAGGGGATTTACCAAATAATATTAATTTAATATCAAAAAACGTTAAAGAAATTTCATCAACAAATATTGATTTTATAAAGATCGGTGTCTATGAAAATAGCTATGTTGAAACTTTATGTAATATTAAATCAAATAAAAAACTAATTGCAGTTTTTTTTGCCGATAGGTTTCTTCCAACGAATGAAGAAATTATACAACTTAAAAATTCTAATTTTTATGGTGTGATGGTTGATACATCAAAAAAGAAATCTGGTAACTTATTTAATTTTGTGACATATGATGATATTGATGATTTTTTAAAATCTGCTAGAAAGCTTGGTTTGGTTACAGGTGTGGCTGGATCTATTAACGAAACTCACATCAAGGAATTAATAAAATTAAATCCTAACTATATGGGGTTTAGAGGAGCTTTATGTGAAGATAATACTGCAAGAAGTTCAAGCATCTCCAAGAATAACGTTAATAATATTGTAAATTTAATTAAATTCGACAATACGAATAATTAAATTTTAAAGGCTTTTCTATTAAAAAATATTGCACTATAAAGAAAAATTAAGAACATAAACAAATATAATATTTTGTATCCATGTTGAGATAAAGGCGTATATCCGTTCCTTTCAATGATCTCTGCATTTATAACACCTTTTTTTTGAAAAGGAATATTTTTTAATAAATCTCCAGACGGAGATATGACTGCTGAAATACCACTATTTGCAGCCCTAATAGAATATCTTTGGTTTTCAATTGACCTAAGTCGTAAAGCGTCTAGATGCTGATATGGAGCAAGAGAGTCGCCAAACCAACCATCATTTGAAACATTAATAATAAAGCTACTTTTACTATTTTTTACAAGAGATGACAAAGAAAATATACTTTCGTAACAAATAGATGCGTAAGCTTCAAATTTTCCAACTTTTATATTATTAGGGGTTTCACCTGTTGTTATGTCTTGAAAGGATAAGTTAACGTAAGAATAAAGCCTAGACAAAAAATTTCTAAAAGGTAAATATTCTCCAAAAGGAACAAGATGCTTCTTATGATAGATATTATTAGGGTTTGAAATATTTATAATAGAGTTATAATAAATATTATTATCAAGAAAAAAACTGCCGGCTACTAAAACTGATGTGTTTGAAATTTTTTTTCTTATAGAATCATAATAATTCTTATTGATATTATTAAAAGGAACTGGAATAACTGCTTCTGGCCATAAAATAATATCAGGTGCAATATTATTTAAGCCCAAAGTAATTGTGTACAAATCATCCATTCTCTCTTTAATTTCATTTTTTGTATAAGAAAGTTTATTTTCGTTATTTGGCTGAATTATCGAGATATTTATTTTTTCATTCCCTTCAATAGTCCAATCCTTTGAGAATATTGAAATATGTGTTACGAATAGAAATATTACTATAGATAAAAAAAATTTTTTATTACTATTTTTAATAATATTTAAAATTACAACTGAAATTAAAAATATTAAGAAAGTTACTCCATGCACACCAATTACGGGATAAAAACTTATAAAAGGAGTTGCTATGCCTGATTGTCCAAAATTAAACCAGGAAAAACCTGTAAAAAATAAAGATCTAAAAATTTCAAAAATGGTAATTAATACAGAAAGAATGATTAATATAAATCCTTCATCAAAACCCAACTTTTTTTTTAAGATACAAGCAAAAATAATTGGTAATACAAAATATAATGACAAATATATTATAAAAATTGATAAAAAAAATATATTTAAAAAATTATTTGCATCAGAATAAGAACTTATTACATTTTGTAACCAATATGTACCTATTAAAAAATAACCAAATGCAAATAATGATGATTTTATAATTGCGTCTTTAATGTTATCTAGATCAAGCAACATTAAAAATGTTACAATGCTCACAACTGATAATATTTGTATATTATATGGTGAAAATGACAAAGTGTATAAACTGCCAATAAAAAAACAAACTATATATTTCATTTATAGGCCCTGAATTATCATTTTGTTTCAACTTGTATACTTCTAATTCTTCTTTGATCCGATATTTTTATTTGGAACTTAAATTTATCAACTTTTATAATATCATGTGTTTTAGGAAGGCTTTTATGCTTTTCAATAAGAAGACCGCTTATTGTGTCATATTTATCACTATTATAATTACATTTGAAAAACTCATTAAATTGCTCAAGAGTTGTTGATCCGTCGACTGTATATAAAGAGTTTTTAATCTTTTTTATATTATTATTTACTTGCACATTATCGTGTTCATCTATTATATCACCAACAATTTGTTCTAACACGTCTTCAATTGTTATTAAACCTGACACACCGCCATATTCATCTACTACAACTGCTAAGTGGTTTCTTCCGGATTTGAATTCGCTAAGCAGTACATTTAATTTTTTTGTTTCTGGAATAATTACACTTGGTCTTATAATTTCCTCAATATTAAAACTATCGTTTCTTTTATTTACATATCGTAAAAGATCCTTTGCTAATAAAATACCAACAATTTCGTCTTTGTTTTCTAAAATAACTGGAAATCTAGAATGAGAAGACTTTATTATTAATGGTAAGATTTCTTCTATAGAAGAATTTTTTTTAATTATTACCATATTGGTTCTTGGTATCATAATATCTTTAACTCTTGTTTCTTGAACTTTAAATACTCCAAGCAACATCGACAAAAGCTCCATATTTATGTACTTCTTATCGTGGTACCTTCGTAATTGACTAATAATTTTATTTTTATTTAAATTATTCTCATATATTCTTTCTATAATTTTTTTTAAAATATTCATATTTTTTTAAAAGTTATATGGATTTAGAATACTAAATTTCTTTAAAATATCTATTTCCATATTTTCCATATTATCTTGTTCATCTTGATTATCATGAGTGTAGCCTATCAAATGCAATGCGCTGTGGATAGTTAAGTGCGCCCACCTTTCCACTTTTTTTTTATTATATTCTATTGCATCTTCATTTATTTTATTTGCACACATAACAATATCACCTAAGATAACTTTATTTTCTATTACATGTTTCTCTGTAGGGAAGGCAAGAGTATCAGACACCTTGTTAATATTTCTATATATTTTATTATAATTTCTCATTTCTTCAGGATTTACAATTTTGATATTAAGTTCAGCGTCTTTTTTGAAATCAATTGCATATAACCATTTATTGAACGAGCTTTTATTTGGAACATATTCATTTAGTATCTGGTTGTTAAGAAGGCATTTTATCATTATGTTTTATTTTCATAAGCTTTAATTATCTTTTTAACTAAAGGATGTCTCATTACATCATCGTTAGTGAAATCACATACGCTAATTCCAGGAATTTCTTTAATCAAAGGTATTACATGAACTAAGCCAGAAAATGCATTTGGTAAGTCAATTTGTGTTATATCTCCAGTGATAACTGCTTTAGATTTTTTTCCTAACCTTGTAAGAAACATTTTCATTTGTTCTTTGGTACTATTTTGTGCTTCATCTAAAATTATAAAACAATTGTTTAACGTTCTACCACGCATATATGCTAGTGGTGCTACTTCTATAACATTTTGATCAATCATTTTATTAAGCACATTAGTATCCATCATTGTGTTTAAAGCGTCATACATTGGTCTTAGATATGGGTCGATCTTTTGTGATAAATCACCAGGCAGAAAGCCAAGCTTCTCACCAGCTTCAACAGCAGGCCTAACCAGAATAATTTTTTTTACAAGCCCAGATTCATAAAAATATAATGCAGAAGCTATCGCTAAAAAAGTTTTTCCTGATCCTGCAGCACCAATTGAAAAAACAATGTCATCTCTATTTATACAATCGACAAAGTTTTTTTGACTTTTATTTGATATTTTTAATTTATAATTTTTTAGAGTTAATTCTTGATAGTCTAAACTATCTATTTCTTCTGCTCTACTGCCCAATGAATTTGGTTGATGCAAAAATTCTCTTAATGAATCTATAGATAACTCCTCATTATCTATTGATTTATATAAGTTTTTTAAGGCTTCTGATGCAAATTTAATATTTTTTTTATCCCCTAAAAAATTAAATAAATTACCACGTTGATTTATCTCAACATCAAAGCGAAGCTCAATTTCTTTAATATTATTATTTAAAGGACCACACAAATTTAGTAATTTGTTGTTATCTTGTGGCTCTAATGTAATTTCAATTTTATCCATAAATTATTATGTTGTTAGCACTTCTCCTTTAAGAGTCTTATTATTTAATTCAGTAACATGAATCTTTAATAATTTGCCAATTAACTTTTCTGTACCCGGAATGTTTATAATTTTATTATTTGTAGTTCTTCCGGTTACCATGTCATTGTATTTTGATGATACTCCTTCAACAAGAATTTCAACATTTTTTCCAATTATCGACTTAGACCTTTCTTTTGAAAGACTATTAATTGTACTTTGCAGATAATTAAGTCTTTCTTTTTTCTTATCTTCACTAATATTATCTTCTAATGACGCTGCAGGGGTACCCGGTCTTTTGCTATATATAAAACTATATGATTGTTCAAATTCAATTTCTTTAATTAATTCTATTGTTTGTGAGAAATCATTATCAGTTTCTCCAGGAAAGCCAACTATAAAATCTGAAGAAAATGTCATTTCAGGCCTAATTTTTTTAAGTTTCCTTATTATAGATTTATACTCTAAAACTGTATAACCTCTTTTCATTGCTGCTAATACTCTATCTGAGCCGCTTTGTATTGGTAAATGTAAATGACTTACAAGCTGTGGTATTTTTTCGTATGCTAAAAAAGTTTGCTCATCAAAGTTATTTGGATGAGATGTGGTATATCTTATTCTCTTTATACCCTTGTTTCTTGCAATATAGAATAATAGCAAACCAAAGTTAACAAAATTTCCTTTTCCATCGTCATAAAAATATGCATTGACATTTTGCCCTAATAAAATAATTTCTTTTGTACCATTTTTTACCAATATATCTATTTCTTCCAATATATCATTAAGTGGCCTACTTACTTCCGTTCCTCTTGTGTATGGAACAACGCAGTATGAGCAATATTTACTACAGCCTTCCATTATAGTTACAAATTCGGAAAATTTTGCTTCGGTTACAGATGGAAGGTTATCAAACTTTTCTATCAATGGAAATTCAACATCAATTACTGTTTTATTTGATTTTAATGAGTCTTTGTATATTTCTGGAAGTCTGTGAATTGTTTGTGGCCCTATTACCATATCAACGTAAGGAGCTCTTAAAGATATTTCACTACTCTCTTGAGATGCTACGCATCCTGCTACGCCTATAACTAAATCTGGTTTTTTGTTTTTAAGTTTTCTCCATTGTCCTAAAAGTGAAAAAACTTTTTCTTGAGCTTTCTCTCTTATTGAGCAAGTGTTCACGATAAGTATATCGGCCTCTTCTTTTGCTAAGGTTGGCTCAAAATCCATATTTTTTTTAAGCAAATCTTTCATTTTATCGCTATCGTACTCGTTCATTTGACAGCCTTGTGTTTCAATATAATACTTTTTTTTCATGTTGTTCTATAATTCTCTAGTCCGGCTCCAATTTTAATTAGATATACCAGTAAAGGCAAATATGCCACAAATGCAATTATTATATGATAATCCATAAATATATTAGATAAAACTGATAATGGCAAAACCCAGAAAAAGTTTATCACAATCATTGCTTTTACTGTGTATAAATGGGAATTTTTAATTTTTGTTAAAATATGAAAACCATGAGTAAGATGTGGTTTAGATATATTCTTTTTCGTAACTATCCTTACAAACAATGTATAAGTCGCATCAGATATAAATACCGAAAGAAGAACAAGCCAAGTATAAATACTTATGATTGATTCAGACGCACTGTAAAATATAAAAAAAGCTAAAATACAACCTAATGATACACTTCCTGTATCACCCATAAAAATCTTTGCGGGGTACCAATTTCTAACTAGGAAACCAATATTTGATAGGCTTAGACCTAATAAATAAATAAATACTAAACTACTAGAGTCGTTCATGTAAGCAATTAAGGCTGCAAAAGCTGACACAATAATACACTCTGACGCAGCATAACCGTCTATACCATCCATAAAATTAAATAAATTCATAAGCCAAACAGATAGAATTATAGAAAAAGTAATTATTATAAAAGAAGATTGAGAATATAAACTTACACCAAAAATATTATTATGTATTTGGAAGAAATATATAATTAAAGATGCTGAAAAAAACTGTACGAGCAATCTAATAAAGATATTTATTTCATTATAATCGTCAATTAACCCAATGATAATTATAGGTAGTAATGCTATAAATAAAATAAAAAATTCATTTGTTTCTACCATATAAATATATTTTGATATTAATATAAATAAAAAAAATGAAAAAATTATGGCTAAACCACCGGCTGTTGGTTTTGCTTCAATGTGTGAGCTTCTAGTATTTGGGTGATCTATAAAAAAATTATATTTTAGAAAAACTTTCTCAATACAATATGTTCCAATAAAAGAAAATATTATTATGAATAAAAATAAATATAAAATCATTGAAAATTATTTTTTAATTTGATTTAAAAAGGTATGTCGTCCTCAAAGTCATCTTTGTTAGAACTTTCTTGACTACTACTCGGACTTTGATTCATATTATTATCCTCAAATTGATTAGAATTTGAAGCAGATGAAGCTCCTCCAGATCCGCTAATAAAATTAAAAGATGATCCAATTATATTAGTCGTATATCTTTCAATACCATCTTTTTCATATTTGCTTGTTGAGAGACTTCCTTCAACATAAAGTTCTTGTCCTTTTTTCACATATTGATCAATAATTTCTGCTGGCCTTCCGAAGAATACAACTCTATGCCATTCTGTTTTTTCTTTTTTTTCTCCTGATGATTTATCTGTCCAACTTTGTGAAGTTGCTATACTTAAATTGCATGATGTAACACCTGAAGGTGATGATCTTAAGTCAGGGTCAGCACCTAACCTCCCAAGAATGATTACCTTATTTACACCAGCCATATTTGTTACTCCTTTTATATAAACATTATTCATATATGTGCAATTAGTACTATACCTTTCAATTAAGTAGATATATTCTATGCAGTTGGTTCCATAATAATATCATATGTAAATGCAGAATATAGTAATTAAGGGCGCTAGAAGCCATAATTTAAAAAATATAGACATAGTCATACCAAGAGACAAATTGGTTGTGATAACTGGGCTATCAGGGTCAGGCAAATCAACACTAGCTTTTGATACTATATTTGCAGAGGGTCAGAGAAGGTATGTTGAGTCATTATCAGCGTATGCAAGACAGTTTTTAACTAGAATGGAAAGACCAGATGTTGACCATATAGAAGGTCTTTCTCCAGCAATATCAATAGAGCAAAAAACAACATCACATAATCCGAGATCAACGGTTGGTACAATTACAGAGATTCATGATTATTTAAGACTATTATTTGCAAGAGCAGGGACACCAATATGTCCTAAACACAAAGAAAGCTTAGAGGGAAAGTCAGCATCTGAAATAGTAGAAGAACTATACAGCAGTTATAGCAATGATGAGCCAATAATAATATTGACACCAATAGTAAAAAATAGAAAAGGAGAGCATAAAAATATTATTGAAGATGTAAAGATGAAAGGTTTTGTAAGATTAAGAATAAATAACACAATTTATAATATAAACGAAATTCCAACAATTGACCCAAAAAAAAATAATACAATTGAATTAGTGGTAGATAGATTAAAAATTAATAAAGATTCGAAAATAAGAATCACAGAGTCTATTGAAACAGCATTAAACTATAAAAATGATTTGGTAACAATCTATTCTGTAGATAAAGATAAGAATGAAAGTTACTCTTCCAAATTTGCATGTCCACAATGTGGTTATAGCATAAACGAATTAGAACCAAGATTATTTTCTTTCAACAGTCCAGTTGGTGCATGTAGTGAATGTGATGGCCTAGGAGTTAATCAATTTTTTGACGATAATAAAATTGTTAATAAGGAATTGAGTTTATCAAATGGGGCTATTAAAGGATGGGACAAGAGAAATGAATTCTACTATCAAATAATTAAATCTCTTTCAAATCATTATAAATTTGATACAGAGAAACCCTTCTCCTCCCTTTCAAAAAAAATTCAGAATATGATTTTGTATGGAACTGAAAATGAAGAGATAAAATTTACGTATTATAATAATTCTGGAAAAAAAATTTATAAATCTCAAGTTTTTGAAGGTGTAATTAATAATTTCGAAAGAAGATATAATAATACAGAATCAAATTTTGTTAGAGATGAATTAAATAAATATTTGTCAAAGCAAACTTGTGGAAACTGTAACGGTACAAGGCTGTCTGAAGATGCTAGAAACGTTCTGATCGATAAGTTTAATATTTCAGATATTTCAATAATGCCAATTGAAGAATGTTTAATTTTCTTTAAAAAACTAACTTTATCTGGAAAAAGAAAAAAAATAGCTGACAAACTAATATCTGAAATCTCTTCTAGATTAGGTTTTTTGAATAATGTTGGGTTGAATTATCTTAGTCTAGATAGAAGTGCTGAAACCTTGTCTGGTGGTGAAAATCAAAGGATAAGGCTAGCAAGTCAAATCGGTGCCGGACTTGTTGGTGTTACATATATTTTAGATGAGCCATCTATAGGACTTCATCAGCGCGACAACGATAAACTTATAGATACATTGTACAACCTAAGAGATTTAGGTAATACCGTAATTGTTGTAGAACATGATGAATGTACAATACGTGCAGCTGATTATGTTATTGATATAGGACCTGGTGCTGGTTCTAATGGCGGAGAAATTATTGCTAGCGGCACACCAAAAAATATTGAAAAAAATAAAAACTCTCTTACAGGAATGTACATTTCTGGGAAAAAAATAATTGAAGTCCCTGTGAATCGAGTTCCTCCCACAAATAAAAAAATAATTATATCTGGCGCCTCCTCAAATAATCTTAAAGATCTTGATACAAGTATACCTATTGGATTAATTACATGCGTTACCGGGGTCTCTGGCTCTGGAAAATCTACATTAATAAACGAAACCTTATATAAGTTTTTAAGTAACAAAATAAATAAAAATAGTAATGCATTTGGAAATGTAAAAAATATTAATGGATGGGAAGACCTTGATAAAATTATAGAAATTAATCAAAGTCCTATTGGTAGAACACCAAGATCTAACCCTGCAACATATACTGGATTATTTACACTTATAAGAGATTTATTTTCAGCTACGCAAGAATCTAGGTCAAGGGGATATAATCCTGGAAGGTTTAGTTTTAACGTAAAAGGTGGAAGATGTGAGTCTTGCCATGGAGATGGGGTGATTAAAGTTGAAATGCATTTTTTACCTGATATTTATGTGCAATGCGATATCTGCAAAGGTAAAAGATATAATAATTCAACACTTGAGATATTGTATAAGAATAAAAATATTGCTGAAGTTTTAGATATGACAGTTGAAGAAGCATTCATATTCTTTGACAGTGTGCCTACAATAAAAAGAAAGCTTAAAACACTTGTGGATGTAGGCTTGTCATATATAACAGTTGGTCAAAATGCTACAACTTTGTCAGGTGGTGAAGCACAAAGAGTAAAACTTGCAAAAGAATTATCTAAAAAAGACACTGGTAAAACTATATATATATTTGATGAACCAACAACAGGATTGCATTTCCATGATATAAGCCAGCTGTTAAAAATTATCTATAAGCTTAGAGACAAGGGCAATACTATTGTAATTATTGAACATAATTTAGATGTGATTAAAACTTCAGATTGGATAATTGATATGGGTCCAGAAGGTGGCTCCAAGGGTGGGACTGTTATTGATGAAGGGACACCTGAAAAAATTGCCAAAAACAAGAAGTCTTTTACAGGAAAATATTTAAAAGATATATTATGATTCTTCTTTGGATTCTTCTGTAACTTCTTCTTTTTTATCTACTAGTTGAACAATTGCCATTGGGGCCTTATCACCTGCTCTATAACCACATTTTAAAACTCTTGTATAACCACCAGGTCTTTGCTTGAACCGTGGCCCAAGTTCTTCAAACAATTTTAAAACCGCTTCTTTTGATCTTATTCTTGAAAAAACAATTCTTCTTTTCGCAACTGTATCATTTTTAGATATAGTAATTAGTCTCTCAACAAAGCCTCTTAGTTCTTTTGCTTTAGGTAATGTTGTTTTAATTTCTTCATGTTCTATAAGCGAGGCCATCATATTTTTAAACATTGCTGCTCTATGTGATGACGTTCTATTTAATTTTCTTCCAGAATACTTATGTCTCACTTTGTTCTCCTAAAACTTTTTTGCTTGATTATCTTGATCTTGTAAGTTGCTTGGAGGCCAATTATCAAGTTTCATTCCTAACGACAGACCATATGTACCAAGTATATCTTTTATTTCCGTTAGTGATTTTTTCCCAAGATTTGGAGTTTTTAATAGTTCATTTTCACTTCTTTGTATTAAATCACCAATATAATATACATTTTCAGCTTTTAAGCAATTTGCAGATCTTACTGTGAGCTCTAGGTCATCTACTGGTCTTAATAAATTTGGATCAATTTCCGCCTCTACTGGTTTTTGTTCTGTTTCTTCAATTGCTTTTAAATCTACGAATACTGAAACTTGATCATGAAGTATTGTTGCAGCTTCTCTTATGCAAGCTTCTGGATCAATTGTGCCATCAGTTTCTAATTCGATAATTAACTTATCTAAATCTGTTCTTTGTTCTACTCTTGCAGAATCAACTTTGTACGATACTTTTTTAATTGGGCTAAAACTCGCGTCTATTAATAATGAACCTAAAATTCTATTTGAATCATCTTTTCTTTGATTTGCGGACGAATACCCTATACCTTCATTAACTTCTATTTGCATGCTCAGTGATGAACCTTTTGTTGTAATATTTGCAATTACATGGTCTGGGTTTACAACTTCAATATCTCCTGTTAGTTCTATATCTCCAGCTGTAACTTGTCCAACTTCATTTTTAGATAATTTTAATGATGCATTACTGCTACCATTCATTTTAAATGCAACGTCTTTAAGGTTAAGCATTATATCAATAACATCTTCTTGTATTCCCTCTATTGTGCTGTATTCGTGCTGCACGCCTTCAATAGACAACTCAGTCACGGATGAGCCTACAATAGACGAAAGCATAATTCTTCTTAAGGCGCTTCCCAGTGTATGACCAAAACCCCTTTCAAGAGGCTCTAGTGTTACTCTGGTATTATTTAACGATACATTTTCTATATTAACTATTCTTGGTTTTAATAAATTATTAAAATTTGACACA
>CESO01033827.1_pt1 | contig 33112 bp, 26 predicted proteins | sample 356341 | NCBI WGS metagenome assembly CESO01 (sample SAMEA2621812, study PRJEB7988) | marine metagenome | biome: marine biome (ENVO:00000447); feature: deep chlorophyll maximum layer (ENVO:xxxxxxxx); material: "saline water (ENVO:00002010), including plankton (ENVO:xxxxxxxx)" | depth 35 m | reverse complement strand
TGGAAAGGTCTGGGAAGGCGCAGGCTGCGAGAAGTGCAATCAATCCGGATATCGCGGTCGAATCGGCTACTACGAAATCCTCAAGATCAATGCGACGAGCCGCAAGGCGATCGCCGACAACATCCCCGTGGCGGAATTCAAGAGAATCATCGCCGAGGACATGCAGACCATGAGGCAGGACGGAATCATGCGGGCAGCCGAGGGGCTCACCAGTATTGCCGAAGTCCTTCGTGCCACCCAGGACGTCGACGAAGAAAGCATCTGATCACATGCCGACCTACAGCTATCAAAGCACGAATTCGAACGGCCAGAGCAACAATGGAACCCTGACTGCGGGCAGTCGCAGCGAGGCCATTCGCCAACTGATGCAACGCGGTGAAACCGCAACCGATATACAGGTGTCCACCCAGACGGATCCGACCCCCGAATCGAAGGCGACGATCACAAGTATCGCATCCAAGAAGACGCGGACCCGACCTTCGATGAGCAAGGGTGACATGGCGACGCTCATTCGTGAACTCGCGACCGCACTGGAAGCGGGCCTCCCTCTCATGCAGGCGCTTCGAACCATCCGAAAACAGGCCAGTGGCAGAGCGGCCCCGGTGATTCTGGATTTCATGATCGAGCGGGTGGAAGCCGGAGACACGCTTCACAAGGCCGCCATGGAATACGGCAAACCGTTCAACGATCTGGTGATCGGCATGCTCCGGGCAGCAGATGCTTCCGGAAGATCGGCGGAGATTCTCCATCAGCTCGCCGACCTCCTGGAGCGTGGAGTCGAACTCAGAAGAGAACTGCTCAGTGCAGCGTTCTATCCCCTGATCGTGGCGGCTCTGATCGTCGCCAGCGCGGGCATACTGGTTGTCTTCCTGATCCCGAAACTTCTCGGCCCGATCATCGCCTCCAAGCCCGACGCGGTCATGCCCTTCCCCACAAGAGTGGTGATGGGGCTCTCCGATTTCGCCATGAACTGGTGGTTTCTGGTGCTGGCCGTCGTCATCATCAGCATCGTCGGCTTCAAGGCATGGATCGCCTCTCCTGAGAATCGTTATGCATTCGATCGGGCCAAGCTCAAGATTCCAGTGCTTGGCCGTCTACTGAGAGATATCGCCGTCGCTCGCTTCACCCGAACGCTCGGCACGCTCGCCGATGCCGGCCTGCCGATCCTGGATTGCCTGCGAATCACCCGAGATACGCTTGGCAATGCCGCGATGATGAGGTCAATCGATGAAGTCCAGGAACAGGTCACCGCAGGGCGACCACTGGCCGAACCTCTCGAACGAAGCGGTCTCTTCCCCCCGCTGCTTGTCCAGGTCGTGCACCTGGGCGAGCGTTCAGGAAAACTGGAAAACATGCTGCAACACGCCGCCAGCGCCTTCGATCGCCAGGTGGCCATATCGCTCAAGCTCTTCACCAAGGCCTTTCCCCCACTGCTGATCATCGTCATGGCAGGAGTGGGCGGCTTTGTTCTGGCCGCAATTCTGCTACCACTGCTTCAAATGCAGTCAATGGTCGCCTGATACAACCACACCTCTCTATAGGAGAATCCCGATGAATCCAGTTATGCGACAACGACGAAACAACCGCCGACGAGGTTTCACGCTCGTCGAGGTCATCGTCATGGTCACCATCGTCGCCATACTTGGTGGTGTTGTAGCCACGACAATGCTGCGACAGGGTGCTGAAGGCAAGGCACAGGCCGCCAGGATCGGCGCCAACCGGATCAGAGCCTCCATTCAGCAGTATCTCCTCGATCAAGGTCTTTCAAGCCCCTCAGGCGATTTCAACATTGAAGTCCTGAGACTTCGACCAGAAGACGGCGGAGGTCGAAACGGCCCCTACCTCAACTCCGATGACCACATGTTCGATCCCTGGAGCAATCCCTACTACGTCCTCGTCCCCGGAGACAAGAACGCGGACTACGACGTGATCTCCTATGGCGAAGGTGGTCAGCTTGGTGGCGAAGGACCTGAAATGGATATCCATCAGTAGTTCCAACAAGATGCCGCACGGAGAAAGAGCACATCACGCCCGGAGTGGATTCACCCTGATCGAGACGATCGTCGCCGTCACGGTGCTGGCGATCATCGTGTCGATGCTGGCTGTTCGCATAACCGGCACGAGGGACAAGCAGATCTCGCTGGTCTCGGATCAGCTTGCCGATCTACTCATGGTCTACGCCATGCGAAGCGAACACTCCCCAAATCCAACGGGCATCTCCCTCGATCGCGAACGGATGGCCATCACACTCGTGCGAAGAATTCCAGCGGAGTTCGAGGGCGGCGAGATGACCTGGGGACGGGATCCTGCGGTGCCCGCCGTACCGCTCCCGCATTTCATCGAGGATCAGGGACTTGAGGTCCTGGCCGATGGAAGCTGGACGGACATAGGAGAGTGGCCGCTGTTGGCCATGCCCGGTCAGGATCGACCGGAGATAGAGATCAACCTCACATGGGACGAACGAACCGTGTCGCTCCGGCTTTCACCGCACAGCATGAATGCGGTGATCCGGGACTCCGCCGTTCCTGATTCCGAGATCGCGCCTCGCGAAAAACAAGACCTGGACGCCACAGGGCTCTGGCAGTCGGACTGGTGATGCCAAGACTCCCATCTCGCGGTCGAATCAGAAAGGGTGTCGCTCTTGTAGAGGTCATTCTGGCAGCCCTTCTTCTTGGAATCGGGCTATCCGTCGCGTTGTCCCTCGCCTCAACATCGATTGCACGGCAGAGTCTCGGTGAGCACAATCTGGTGTCGGCATGGCTCGCGGACGAGAAAATGAATCTCGTCATGATGGAGGGGCCTGAGAAGTTTCTCCAGAATCACCAGACCAACGGGCAATTCGATCCTCCGTTCGAGGAGTATTCGTTCGAGATCATCGTGAAGCACGTTGGAGACTGGGAACCATATGAGGTGAACATCTTCATCGACTGGGACAGCAATCGAAGATCCTTCCAGCTCGACTCGCTGATCGCGCCCCGACAGGGCGAACCCGAGGAACCAGAGGATCGCATTCCACTGGAAGCCATCGATCGAGAAGCGATCTACTACGAGGACATCGTCGAATGATGCCTGCCCTATGCCAGCGACCTGTTGCTCGACGTGGTTTCACATTGGTGGAAATCATCGTGGCCGGCATCATCATGGCCCTCCTCTTCGCCGCCATCACGGTCTCGATGGGACAGGTGATCTCATCTCGAAACATCAGCAAGAATCGAATGGAGGCATTCGTCCGTGCCGATGCCGCCATGCAGAGCATTCGATCGGATCTGGCCTCCATCCTGAGACGCAACGACCTCTTCCAGACGTGGCTCAAGATAGAAGACGACACGTACAGGCTCGACGGCACCGAGTTGAATCAGGACTGGATCCTGCTGTTCAACAATCATCTCCGTGCCGTCAGAAGCATCGACTACAACGGCGAGGGGATCGAATACGAATCCTCCTGGCAGATCATCATGGACGAGGATGGACCAGTTCTCTGGCAGAGACGTGACGCCATGCCGGACACCTACCCCGAGGCCGGTGGTGTCATCACCCCCAAGGTCGAAGGGATTCTCGAGCTCGAGATCGAAGCGTGGAATGGCGATCAATGGCTCAGCACCTGGGACTCCGATTACGACGGCATGCCCTACGGTCTTCGCATCTCAATCACCGCCAGCGGCGCACGCCCGGGCGAGAACCCGCTTGATTCACCACTGGCATTCCTTCGAACAATCATTCCGATAGATCGTGCCCCTTTGCCATACGACGTTCTTGATCAGAATCTCGCCGAACAGATCGCCTTCGACAGACAGCTGCCGCCGGAGCAGATCGAACAGATCGCCGATGCGATCGCCAATGGAACCGCACTGCCACTGACCGTTGCCGATAGTGGAATGACCCTCGAAGCGGGCATGACACTCGATGCCGACGGAAACGTATCCACCTCTGGAGGAGCTTCCGGCATGCCTGCTGGCATCCAGTTGCCCGATGGTTCCAGAATGGAACTGCCGACCTCACCCTCACGGCCTGGAGGTGGCAATTGAATCGCCTCCGTCGTGGATCGACAGGAAGAAGATCCGGACTCGCCATCGTGGTGGTGATCTGGGCCATCGCCATCACCGGGCTGCTGACCAGTTCCCTCATGGTGTTCGCCGGCCGCCAGAGCATGCTGGGCACGGAAGTGCAGAACAGGGTGGCCGCCCGATGGGCGGCGCGTGCAGGCGTGGAAGCCACCATCGCGAAGATGGCTGAAATCACCAGATACCCGGATCCCCAGGATGCGCTGCTGCTCTACCTGGTGATGGAACAGGACGGCGTCGCTCGAGGTGAAACCAGCGGCGCAAGCTGGAGCATCGAATATTCCGCCGATGGCAAGAAGGACTTCCCGGGCCCCATGGATGAGCATTCCAAGCTCAACATCAACAATGATTCCCTGAGGCCCTATCTGAATATCCTTTTCTATCCACTCGCGTTCGGAGTCTACGATTCGATCACGGACTGGATCGATTCGGATGACGACCCCAGCGCACTCGGGGTGGAGCGAGACTGGTACCTCAGTCTCGATGCCAGATATGAGCCACGAAACGGACCGATCTGGCATGTGGCCGAAATGGAATTGATCGCTGGAATCGATCCCGAGGACGTCCGTGGCGAAGATTGGAATCTCAACAACAGGATGGATGATTCTGAGAACGACGGGATGGAAACCCTACCAATCGATGACCCCAACGACTTCCTGGAGGCCGGATGGTCTGAATTCATCACGGCCCGTAGTCATGGCGGAGGGCTGTCCACATCCGGAGAAGAGCGGATCTGGCTCCAAGCCGCCGATCCTCTGGACATCACCGATCGAATCGAAACACTGACGCTTCAGCAGGCCCAGAGCCTCATCACCCAGGCTCAGGACCCGGACTGGGAGCTGTCATCCCTGGTGCTCTCCAACCCTCCAGAGGATCTCCGGCCGAGAAATCGCTTTGAAGACCCCAGCGATGATGAGGGTTCCCAGAGCCAATCGATATTCGATTCCGAGCAGATTTCCATGATTCTGGGCGAGCTCACCACCAAGGCCCCCCATCGACCCAGCTGGGGCAAGCTCAATATCAATACCGTGCCCTCCACACTCCTTTATGAGGTGTTTCAGGACGAGGAACGGCTCGTGGACGACATCCTCGCCATGAGAGCCCGTCGATCCGAGGGAATCATCAGCATGATGGACCTCTGGGAGCTGCCAGATATCAACGAGGAACTGATGTCCCGGCTCCTGACGGTCTTCGACACCCAGAGCAATGTCTTCACGATCATTTCCAAGGGAAAGAGTCCAGGATCTCAGCAAGAAGTGGAAATGATCGTCGTAGTTGATCGTTCAACAATACCGATTCAGATTCTCGAATACAGAGAGAACTGAAACAGACCTCATAAGCCCGGAAAGGGCCATGAAGATCGATTATCCTGCTGAGTAGAGCCACCCATCCATGAATTCATTCGAATCCCCCTCATCCAATATTCAGGCCGTTCTCCATCGACAAGGTGAACAATGGGCGTGCATAGCCGGTCAGCCTGAGGGGGCTGGCGACGTCCGGATCATCGATTCGAGAATGATCGAGACCGAGGATCAGATCCAACCATGGATCGAATCCGTGAATGCAGACTCGGTGAGAGTCGTCATCCCGGCCTCTGAAACCATCTGCAGAACATGCAGCCTTCCCGATGGCAGTGAGGAAGAACTTGAAGAGGCGGTTCGACTGCAGGCGGAAACTCAACTGCTGGGAACAGCTCCTCCACATCGACTCGGCATCTCGCTCATTCCCGGTGCGGAAACCGACACTGTTCGAACCGGACTGATACTTGCCTGGCCCGAATCATCGCCATGGACTGCGCCCGACCTTGACCCTGCTCCACTGTTTGCACCCGATGTCGCCGGACTCTGTGCGTTGCTCAATGACACTCGTCCAGCGGAGCCCCTTCTCTGGGTCGACGGTGAAGAATCGAGTCTTTGCATCGCGCTGGCACATCTGCAGGGCATACAGGTACGTAGTCTTCGAGAAGACTTCCAATCCGAATCCACTGGCAAGCTCGTTTCCAACGCCGTCATTGAGACGGGTCTGCAAGCCGAACTACCGATGGATCGACTGAAGACCATGGCGATGTCCGCATCGGAGAACACGGGCGACCGTACTCGATACCTGATCTTGCCACAGGACGTTCGCCAGCAGCTTTCGGAACGACTCGTCGGTGATGTCGACATCGATTCGAACTGGCTGGAGCACTATGCGATCGCCTCTGGCATCCTGCTGGCGATGTCTACGGATCTGATCTCGCTGACCATGCTTCAACGAGAGCTCCCGGTGGTCGAACCAAGTCTTCTGGAGGCGACGACAAGCCAACTCTCCAACCGTCGAATCGCCTCCTGGCTGATCGCCGCGGCGATCATCCTCTTCATATTCGCACCTGTTCTGCTCAATGGACTTCGCTTCGGACTTCTTCAAATCTCCCATCCTTCACTGGATGACCAGATCCAGATGAACGAGCGAATCGATCGCCAGAATGCGATGTATCGAGCCATTTCATCCCAGGCCTGGCCCATGACGAAGCTTCTGGGCGATGTCTCCAGCAGTCTTCCGGTCGGCGTCGAGCTTGAAACAGTTCGACTCTCACATGGTCAGCCCCTCAAGCTGAGCGGCAAGGCGACACCATCGGATGGACTGGATGCCGCAAGGCTGGTCACCACCATGAAGGACCAGCTGGAATCCACAGGTGTCTTCGATGATGTCACCCTCCGGTGGGAGAATCCAGAGACCTATGGACCACGGACCTTCACGATCGAAGCCCGGGTGGCGAGACCTCTCCTGAGACCCAGGTATGCGGAGGATCGAGACTTCGGGGCTCTGACGCTTGCTCAAAGAAAATACGGCGTCGATGCCGTCACTCAGCCCGGCACCGAGACCATGGCCCAGAACACACCCGTTCCGACGACTTCAAGCCCACCCGCGTCAAGACCCAAGCCGAACAATCCGGTCCTCAGGGCGGACGCAGACGATTCATCGAATGCTTCTCGAAGATCGGGCTCGAGTCGACGACCCACGACCCGCACAGGCGATGGGACATCGAGGGGTGACGCGGATAGTCGAGCGGGGAATTCCGGAACAGCCATGTCCGGGCGAATCCCCGAGATGCTCACTGAATCGCAGATCGCAGGCATGTCCGCCGCCGAAGTCAGGCAACAACTTGTCGAGGTTTCGGGCGCCAAGAAATTCGCCCGGAACAATCCCGAGATCCAGAAGCAACTCAGTGACCAGTTCACCCTGCTCATGGCAGGCCTGAAAACGAAGAGCAAGCCCTGATGAACACACAGGAACACGTGGATCGCTTCAAGGAATTCCCACGCTCGATGCAGTGGGTCATTCTCGCTTCGATCGTGATGATCGGATTCCTGCTCTGGGCGAATCTGGTTCGTCCCACATCCGCGAGCTGGCAGGAGGAATCGGATCAGATCGAACGTAATCTGGCCAGACTCAACGGCACGGACAGCATTCCATCGGATATCCGCCAGGCGACCATCGGCTATGGAGACCTGCAACTTCCAGATCGGAAACAACAGGGTTCACTTCAGCTGGCGCAACATGTCCAGCAACTCCTCGAGGAATACGGCATCAAGAACGATACCTTCACCCTGATGCAGAGCTCCCCACTGAATGCCTCGAAGGCAGCGGGACTCACCAGGGGCAATGAAAAGATCGAGCGACTCAAGGGAGAAGTCGACTTCAGCAGCAAACCCAACGTCGCCATCGACATCATTTCAGCCATGGAGAGTGATTCCGCCATCGATGCGATCTCCTCCATCAAGCTCGACCGTGAAAGCCAGGGCAACATAAGGGTTCGAATCACGATTGAATCATGGGTCAAAGCCAGCCGAGGAGGGCGTCGAAGATGAATTCGAAGAACCCTCTGATGTCTCCTCTGGGACTGAGCATCCTGGCCATCCTGATGATCCTCATCGTGCTTGCAGCAGAGCTACCCGCCCTCGTCTCGTCCACGGGAACAGCGATCTTCAGCAGCGTTCCGGAGAAGGACACGACCGCCGATCTGATTGAACAGCACAAGAAGGTGATGGAGACCGATCGTGACCGGTTCAACGGGCGATCCTTCTTCTTCACGCCCCCGTCGCCACCTCGGCCAAAGCCAAAGGTCGACAAACCAGCGGTAGCCGCACCTCCTCCACCACCTCCGCCTCCGAAGGTGGACACCACGCCACCCAAGCCGACCTATCCCAAGAACTACACCGGTCCCAATCTCGAGGCGATCGTCGGCCCGACAGCCTTCTTCAGACCAAGCAGTGGCAAGCTCATCATCGTCAATGTGGGTGATACCAAGCAGGACATCGAGGTACTGGGGACCAATGCACCCAGAAGCATCGAGGTCAAGTACAAGGGAGGCGGTCCCTACACAGTCGATCTCTTCGAGATGTCGGAACCCGACTTCCTCAATCAGGAGATCGACTCGACTGATGCCGAGAAGGACATCGTCACAGAGACTCGTGACCCGGATGCGATCGAGCCTGAACTGGCCACCTCCACAGGTTGGCCCGCGGGCACGATCGCCGGAGACGAGGTTCGAATCCGGTATCGCCAGGGACCTTACGAAGGAACAATCACCGGAATTCTCAGACGAGCGAACCAGACATGGCTGGTGCTCGAGAAGCCCGGAGATGATGAACCTGTCGAGATATTCAAGGCCGACGTGATCTCCGTACAGAACATGACGCCTCTGCCTCCGGAACCGGAACCTGAACCGGAACCGGAAGTCATCGCGGATCCTCAGAGCAATTCGAATTCGACGGCCATCGAAAACACGAACGGCACTTCCATGGATGTCGAATCCGCCAACAACAACGAGACAGTGCCGACGGCCAACGCCAATTCGACGCCAGTGCCTTCGAATCAGAATCAAACCGAAACTATTCGAGCTGAAGATGGTGATTCCACCGAATCCCAACAGCCCGATGCCGCTCCCGAACCGACCAAGGATGGATGACATGCACAACAACGCTGACCACACCACTGCATCAGGTTCGGAGTCGAACGAATTGACCAGTTCTCAAGGATTCTCGCCTGTGAATTTCACATGTCTCGCCAAGTCGTTTTCAGTCGCCATCCTTGTTCTGGCAACACAGACATCTGTATTTGCCCAGGATCGACCAGACCCCCAGTCACCTCCGCCTCCACCACCGGTCGCCGAACCGGTTGGAGATCGACCTGAACCGGATGCACCTGTCGGGCAGTCCGAGCAGTCGTCTACCGGCGACACGAACGAGTCGGCTCCCACGGATGGCGGGGAGATGGAGATCATTCTTCCCAAGGATTACAACGAAAACAGGGCTCGAGAGGATCGTCGACCTGTTCCCGCTGGAGAAATCAAACTGGGACTCAAGGATGTCCCGGTCAAGGATCTGTACGAATGGATCGCCACCCAGACCGGCAAGGCCGTGATGCCCGTCAATGCCACGCAGATCCAGAACAAGAAGTTCACGATCATCATGGACGACTACATCCCACGCGAAGAAGCGTTGGACATGCTGTTTTCCTACCTTCGGCTCAATGGTGTCGGCATCATCGAACGCTCGGATGTCATCCTGATCGGCGACCTGCCCAGCATGACCAAGGAGATGGGAGAGATCGATGTCGTCAACGCCGATGAATCGGTCATGGACCGGATTGATCGAGGTACGCTGATTCTCAAGATCTTCGCGGTTGAGCGAGCCAGTGCCGAGGATGTCCTGGCCAACATCGAGGAGTTCGTTCCGGAATATGCCTCGATCTCCGTCGATGGACTCTCCAACCAGATCATGGTTCTTGGCGACGTCGCACTGTGCCAGCAATTCGAGGTCATCATCGGACAGCTTGATCAGAAGTGGGTGAATCAGCGAATGCACACCTTCAGGCTCAAATGGGCCGATGCCGGCGAGATCGCCGACAACGTGCTGGAACTGTTCGAATCAGGAGGCAGCACCGCATCGGCCTCGCGAGCACCTGCTGGTGGAAACAACCGGAACAACCAGGCCCGGAACACCGCCCGTCGATCGACCGGCGGAACCTCCGCAGTCGAACTGCGGGTCACGGTCAATGTCCAGCAGAACACCCTGACGATCCAGGCCGAACCCGACGTCATGGAGGAGATCGGGACGCTGATCGCCACCGAATGGGATCTTCCCCGCCCCGCAGGCACATCCAGACTCTTCTTCCTGAAGTACACCGATCCACTGAAGGTCAAGTCACTTCTCGAGGAGGTCATCGGAAGTGGCTCAAGTTCGACCTCCAACAACGCCGCCAGAGGCCGTGGAGGCCAGAACAACCAGCGAGGTGACGCCACCTCGGGTATCAGTGGCGTCTACCGAATCGATGCGTATGAAGACAAGAACGCTCTTCTTGTTCTGGCCAGAACCGTGGAAAGCTTCGACTTCATCGACAGCATCATCCAGGACATCGACCAGCCAACGAGTGTCGGACTTCCCGAAGTCATCCCACTGAAGTATGCAGATGCCGTCGAGCTCTCCGAGGAAATCAATGTCCTGCTCGCCAAGGCCGGCGCAAGGGTGACGCTTCCAAGACCGGCATCGGGACTGACCGCTCAGGGATTCACGGCCTCGGACAATGGTTCGGGCGTTGAAGGGCCTACCGGAGAGACCGCCAGTGGTGATCTCCAGTTCCCTTGGCAGACTGGCGGCAATGATGAGGAACAGGCTCCTGAATCGGCATTGATCGGCAAGGTACGAGTTGTTCCCATCATTCGTCAGAACGCGCTGGCCATCATGTCGCCCCCCTCCTATCAGGAGGCGATGCGGAATCTCATTCACGGACTTGATCAACCGCGTCGTCAGGTCCAGATCGCTGCGACCATCGTGGAAATCGATATCACGGACAACGAGGCGCTGGGCATCAAGCTCGGTAATGGCTGGACAGCCAGCGGCCCTGCACTGGGCCCGTTCGAGACGACGTTCAATGCTGATGTGACGGGCTTCCTGAGCAACATCATCGGCAGTGGTGGTGCCCAGACCTCCTCCACACTGAATCTGGGTGAATATTCGATCAACGTCATCATCGAGGCGCTCTCCTCTCTGACCAATGCGAGAGTCATTCAGGAACCACGAGTGTTCACCGCCGACAACGAGGAGGCCGTCTTCTTCAGTGGCAAGGAATACCCCATCGCCACGGGCACGATCGATGCCGCATCCGGTGGATTGAACACCTCCACCACCATCGAGTACAGAAACGTCGGAGTCTTCCTGAACGCCAGGCCTCGCATCACCGAGGAAGGCGCCGTCGATCTCGATGTCTCGCTTGAACTCTCCGACATCGGACTGCCCGTCGAAGTCGGCGGAACCACGACCACGGAGTTCAGCCGCAAGCAGGTGAATTCGCATGTCATCATCCTGGATGGGCAGACGCTCGTCCTGGGCGGGCTCCTCAAGGAGTTCGAACGCGTCACGAAGTACTCCGTTCCATTCCTGTCGGAAATCCCGCTCATCGGACCACTGTTCACATTCACCGACCAGGAACTGCAACGCAAGGAACTCATCGCCTTCGTCACCCCCACGGTCGTCCACAGACCCGAGGACAACTACTACAACTTCAATACGGAAGATCTCGACCGGCTTGAATCCGTCGCAAGACCTCTGGCCCAACAGCTCGAGGATGTCGATCGCGCCATTGATCTGGATGTCTACAACCGGATCCAGAGTCACGTGAAACGAAACGCCCCCGGTGTGAGTGAATATGGAACCGGTACGCCAAGCGGAATCCCCGGTGGCTCACTCGATCAGGCACCCATTCAGGGTGATATCGACACCATCGATCCCGATCTTCTTCGTACCCCCGGTGAACCCAAGGACTCCAATCAGGATCCGAAGAAGGATTCTCCATGAGATCTGCCCAGTTGATCGCAGCCACCAGCTGCCTCCTTGCACTGGGTTCGATCGCACTTCCAGGATGCCAAGCCCCAAGACCCACCTTGACCGAAGATCAGCAGATGGCGCTGTGGGACATTGCCAAGGCGAACAAGCCCAACAACAGGGACCAGACTGGCTTTTCCGGGATGGACTGGTCTCTCGGGGTCATCGAGACGAGAGGTCTGATCACTCCACTGACGAGCCCCGATGGGCTCTGGGTGGCGACTGAAACCGGTCCCGAGCTGGCATCCAACACTCTCATGGCGCTCCCCAATTCGCCTATCCCGACGTACAGCGGTATTCAGGTCACCAGGATCGATGGGACCAATTCCAAGCTGACCCCCCAGTATGCTCTCCCAGCACCATTGATCCTTGGACAATCCGCAGATGCGAACGGGTTTCTGGTCGAACAACCGAGAATCGACGGCAGTCGATGGATCGGGAAGGTCGCCTGGGAGACGGGCAAGATCGAGTGGCTCGTGCAGGATGACAAGGTCAACGCCTTCGGATCGCTCGGCCCCGACGGCGAACTGGCCTGGTGCACACGATCCATCAGCGACCCGGTCTTCTCTCTGGCCATCCGATTCACCGATGGTGAAGAGATCGGTATCGCTGCCAATGGCGGCGAATGGCTCATGCCGTCATGGAGCACCCGTTCGAAACGCATCTCCATCTTCTTCCTGTCCGATGATGGAATCCTGTCGATCCTGTCACTGGACTGCAGAACACCGGAACTGGTGACTCAGCAACCCAGACGTCACGATCTGATGACTGGAGCCAATCGTCAGGATGCCTACAAGGCCCGGCAGAGTCATCCGGTCATCCAGGGGACGCCACCGGGCCCCCTCGAGGAAGTCGTCTTCTATCATCCAACTCTGGATGCCATCTATCTCTGGCTGCCGATGAGTTCACTGAAGACCCCACCCATGGCACTGGCGACCGAATCACTGGTTGCCACCAGGGATCCGGGTTCGGCCGGCTTTCTGATCGGGACTCGAAACGATCTTCGATGGCAGGATCCCGACAACCGGAAGGTGTTCGTCCGGGTCCGCTACGGCCCATCGATTCCACGCGTCACCAACTCAAGAGTCACACCCTATCTGCTCTTCATACCGGGTAGCAACGGTATGGAGGTCAGGGCCATGATCCCCGAGTACTCGGTGCCGGACGCGCTCAAGGAAAGCTGATCAGAGTCAGCCCTTGGCCTCGGCGGATGAATCCTCTTCCTGAAGGTAGGTCCTTGGCTTGTAGAGAAGCACCACGGGCACGAACAGGATGGCCGTGCCAAGCATGAGCCATGTATAGAACCAGAAGTAGGACGCACCGGAAAGCTTGAGGCCTCCACCGATGTCCCATTTGATGCTTCGCCCGAAGCCTTCGACATTACCAGGCTCGGGCTTCCAGGTGGTTGCCTGGGACTGTTGCGACAGTCTGATCTCACGCTTGCGGTTCTCCAGCCAGCTCAAACGCTTCGTCTCGGATTGATCGGCAGAAGCCTCTTCCTCGACAGCACTTGGATGCGTCGAAGTCACATTGACTTCGGCTCGAATATCGAATTCGCTGAGCCACATCTTGTCGGGACCGCTGCTCGAGATGGTGAACTGGACTCTGTTCTGATACAGATAGCCCAGAGGCTGCCCCCACTGATCCTTCAGATCCCCCAGGAGCTTTCCACCATCCTCGGTTGACGGAAGACGACCATTGGACTGCCAATAGCGACCAATCTCGTCGATGCCCTGTCTGATGACCTCGTCCTCACCCGTGATGAAGCCCGTCATCGAACCTTCGGGCGAGAAGCCCATCTTCACATCATCGGGCGAACCGATGACGCCATCAAGACCCGGCAGTACCAATGCGAAGTGATCATCAGGCAGACCCTCGTAGCCGAAGTCCATATCGGAAGCCAGGGTACGACGTTCCGCCTCGAATGAGGTCGGATCCTGGGTCTCACCCGTCTTGGCCTGAGCCTGACTTGATGCCGCGTAGCTCTTGGCGAGCAGCTTCGGTGATTCTCCAAGGGTGTCGACCTGAATGAACTGCGCGACCATGGAGACGAACAGGTTTCCGAAGGCGACGCTGCACATGAAGAACGCCATCACGATGGATTTCATCGTTCGAGGCGCCTGTGTATACGAGAACTCGAGACATGTGATCGAGATCATGACCTCGGCCGCGGTGATGATGGCGTAGGCCAGGATCTGCCAACCGATACTCGGTTTTTCACCGGCATCGATCCACTGCTGGATGATCGCGATGATCGCGAAGCCGATGACCATGATGAACAGACCGATCGCGATCTTCCTGATCGGAGTCAGATGGAAGACGCGAGTCACAGTCGGATAGATCAGCATCGCGAACACCGGTATGAGCACCAGGATCATGATCGGATTCACCGCCTGGATCTGCGAGGGCAACCAGGTCGTGCCTAGCCAATTACGCTCCATATCCTCTGCCTGAAGTACCCAGGAGGACCCCGTCTGGTCGAAGAGTGCCCAGAAGACGGCGATGAAGACGTAGATGATGCTCAGCTTCAGCAGTGCACTGATGCCCACCCAGCTGAAGGTTTCCTTGAACCACTTCAGCCCACCGGCAGGAACATGGATGAACTTGTTTCGACCACACCAGAAGAAGAAGGTCGCGAACAGCATGAGTACACCCGGAATGCCGAAGGCCCAGTGCGGGCCGTACCACTCGAGCAGCCAGGGTGTGAGCAACGTGGACGTGAAGGCCCCAACATTGATCGAGAAGTAGAACCACATGAAGATCTTGGTCACCAGCCCCTTGTTCGTTTCACCGAACTGGTCCCCCACATGGGCCGACACGCATGGCTTGATTCCACCTGCACCGACAGCGATCAATCCAAGCCCAAGACCGAGCATCCAGGCAGGATCGATATGCTCATTGGTGCCCATGAAGGCAAGCGCACCGTGACCAAGACAGTAGACGATGCTCAGGGTGAGAATGGTCCAGTACTTGCCAAAGAGAATGTCACTGAGCAAGGCACCGAAGAGAGGCGTCAGATAGACCCAGAAGGTGAATTCGTGATACCACGCGATGGCCTTGGCATCGGATATGGGTTCGCTGCTGAGTGAACCCTGGAGCAGATAGAGATAGCTGGTCATGAAGATGACCAGAATCCCCTTCATCCCGTAGAAGCTGAACCGCTCGGCGGCCTCGTTTCCGATGATGTACGGAATGCCGCCTGGCATGCCCTTGATTGGAAGCGGTGCGGTTCGATATTTGCCACTACTCACGGGTATGTCTCCTGATGAGCTAATCTGCTCGGACGAATCGTAGTCTTTTTCGATCCTTGATGACCCCTGGGAACCGAAGTACCCGGCTGTGCATGCAGACATACACCCCGGGAGCCAGAAGCTGGACAGCCAGAATCGCCTCTGTGACGTTCTGATGAGCATCAGTGTCCCGAAGCACCCATGGACGCATGGCTCCGGTGAGGACGATCGGCGAGCTCACGGCAGAGCCCGCCAGTGAGCAGATGGCCTCACCCGTCTCGGCCAGACGATCCGTACCGTGGATGATCAGTACGCCATCTCGTCTCGTGGATGCCTCGATGGCCGCTTCCGCGATACGAACATGGTCCTCCGGCGTCATCTCGAGACTGTCCTTTGACATGAGCGGTTGCCGGTGGAGTGTGATCTCCTCCAACACCAGTTCATCGATGATGTGATCGAGGACGCTGATGGCATTTTGCAGCTTACCCTGATGGGCGTCATAGGTCTTCTCGATCGTGCCGCCCGTTGTCAGAACGGCTATGTCCAGAACACCCGAATGCTCGTTTCCAATCGTCATGGTGACTCCGCCGATACGACTCTCAGTGGAATGCGCTCGGTCATCGGTCGATCACAGACCTTGTCATTGCAGGCCTGCCAGGTGAGCATCACGGATGCCTCGGGGTCAATGGAACCTTTGGCCACCAGTGTCACGGGGATTCGGATGGTTCCCTCATAGACGTCGATATCGCCTTCTGGTCCGGTGAATGGATGGGCATCAGGCCACAGGGCCGTGACTTCGAGATTGTTTTCCAACGTACCGATCGACATGCCGATGGTGTACGGATCCTTCTGTTCGGGAGAAGCCAGATGCCACCCTTCCTCTATCTCGACGACCAGCTCGACCGTGACGGGCTTCATCGACACCTCGATGACCGACGGGTCGACCTTCATCAGGACACGTCCGCTCATGGCGGCTTTCTGCTCCGCGGGCGCCTCGACCAGATCGGGATGATCTCGGAGAATTCTCGCAAGTGCCTGTGTTGATTGGGCAGATGACGTCGGCGATCGCTTCATCGTGACGCTCGCCGAATCCAGTGCCTGACGAATATCGTCATCCAGACGTCCGTCCTCATAAATCGCCTTCAAGCGAACCAGATTCAGGAGCATCGATCCACTTCCGGAGGGAACGGCCCCGTCGTAGAGACCACGACCCCTCACGAACAGATCCGACTGATCAGCCTGAGTGTCGAACCAGCCACCGGACTCGACATCCCAGAAACGCTCGCGAGCCTGATCGACGAGCCTTTGTGCAAACTCCAGCCATTGGGAATCCCTCGTCGATTCATATACGGAGATGAGTCCTCGCACCAGCATCGCATAGTCTTCGAGAAAAGCGGCGATCTTGGCCTGACCATTCCGTGATGTGCGAAGAAGCCCGCCCTCGTCGCTCCACATGCTGGAACGGATGAAATCTGCCGCATTCACAGCAGAACTGATGTAGCGATCCTCTTCCAGAAGCCGCCCCGTATCGGCCATGCCGGAAATCATGAGACCATTCCACCCAGCGATGATCTTGTCGTCCGTGATCGGTTGATCCCTGAGATCCCGATGTCTGAGCAGAATTTCGTTGGCTTGTAGAAGCATGGACGAGAGATCGGCCTCCGTGACTTCAAGTGCCACAGCAAGACGATCAGGTCGGTCGATCAGATGGATCACGTTCTTGGGACCAGGATGATGTGGATCCTGGAAATTGGGTCCCAGATCGAGACCGTAGGCCCTGATGACCAGTTCGATTTCGACCGGATCCATTCCTCCTTCAGCAAGAACCTCACGAACCTGCTCAGGCGTCCAGATGTAGGACTCGCCTTCTATGGCATTCGACTCGGCGTCCTGAGCCGATAGGTAGGCTCCGTTTTTCGCGGAGAGCTCCCGAAGCACGTACTCGACCGTCTCTCGGGCGATTTCACAGTAGAACTGGTTACCCGTGAGTCGGCAGGCCCTTGCATAGACCGATGCCAACATCGCATTGTCGTAGAGCATCTTCTCGAAATGAGGCACCAGCCACTCGACATCCGTGCTGTATCGATGGAACCCACCACCTATCTGATCGTACATGCCGCCAGTGGCCATTCGATCCAGAGTATGGAGGACTGACGCTCGGACATCCGTATTGTCCCAGGCCGCCTCCATGAGAAGATCGAGCGTGACGGGCATCGGAAACTTGTTGGGCCCACTCGAATACCCGGCATGAGTCGGGTCATACATGCTCATCAGCTGTGAAACAGCGGTATCGACTTCCTCTCGACCCACCGGTACGGCTGCTGGACGAATACTCAACTGCTCGATGATGGCATCGGCGATCTTGTCGGCCTGCGCCTGGACCATGTCACGCTGGTTCTTCCAGGCATCGCTGAGTCTGGCTCCCACCGTCAGGAATCCGGGTCGGCCGGAGCGGTCGTCTGGTGGAAAATAGGTTCCACCAAAGAACGGCTTGAGCGTATCGGGCTCCATGAAGATCGACATCGGCCAACCGCCGCCACCAGTCATCAACTGGACTGCCGTCATGTAGACGTCATCGATGTCGGGCCGCTCTTCACGATCCATCTTGATATTGATGAAATGCTCGTTCATGAACTCCGCGACCTCGGTGTTCTCGAAGGACTCGCGTTCCATGACATGGCACCAGTAGCAGGTCGAGTATCCGATGCTCAGGAAGATCGGCTTGTCCTGCAGCCTCGCTGCCTCGAATGCCTCCTCCCCCCATGGGTACCAGTCAATTGGGTTGTAGGCATGCTGCAGAAGATATGGACTGGTCTCATCGACGAGCCGATTGGGCGTTCGGTCCTGGACACTTTGTGGCTCGGATGCCATGCAAACCTCACTGATAAGAGGATGAAGGCCGATGAGCACCAGCAGGATGCCCAGCAACGGGGAAGATGATGAAAACGAACTGCCTCGGTATGCAATCATCCGCACATGCTATCAGGCCCGGTCCCGCAATCTTCCGGGGCCATCGGGCCGATAGAAGCAGGATGACGGACGTATCCATCGAACTGCTCTCAACGGAATCCCGGGCCTGGCTGCCGCTGATGGGCATCTGCGGACTCCTTCTCCTGGCAGCTGGCGGGCTGATCGTGAGACTCGGAGCGGTCATGGCTGGGCTGGCGCTGGGCGGGATGGCGGGATGGCTGATATGGAGCGAGCTTCAGCTGACCGTTCCAAGCTGGCTGATCATGAGCGGTTCATGCATTATCTGCATCGTGCTTGCATTGCTCCTCACTCGCTTCTTCATTGCTGTTCTGCTGGGACTGATACTGTCGCTCTGGATGACCAGTCTATGCATGGTCTTTCTCCAGTTTGATGGTGATCCTCAGGATTCGATGAAGCCGCTGCCGACCATCATCGGCACCATGTTCGCAGTGAAAGCCGACGACCGCGACATCGATCGAAGTCGAGATGAATCGCAACATCCGGGACTTGAACTGTCCGCCAACTTCCATGGAATGCTCGATGAGGCCCGGTCCAGCTGGGAAAGCCAGACCCAGACATGGAAGCTCGTGCTACTGAGCTCATTGACCGGCGGGTTCATCATCGGACTGCTGTCGGCAGTGGTCCTGCCCAGGTGTTCGGTCATGTACATGAGCTGCTTCTGGGGCAGCCTTCTGCTCCTGGCTGCCTTGATCGGTCTCTTCTCGCAGGCGAGTACCGGTCAGGGACCATGGGATTCATGGATGGCGATGATTCTCGCCTGGACGGCGATCTCAGCGACCGGACTGGCGGTTCAGTCGATCCTCGACAGAGGTCCCGTCAGTGAGCATGGGAACTGATGGTTCGGTGTCATCAGCCACCGCACTGGACTCGTTCTTGAATTCGACGGCTGTTTGAGCCGAATATCTCGATTGATCAACGAGCCATGAAAGAAACACGGGCAGGATGATGATGGCGGCGGCCATGGCCAATCCAGCGAATCGAGGGAATCGACTGGGGCCATTTTCAACGGTTTCACTTCGAGCGGTCGGTGAAGCCATGATCGGAACTGCGACCAGCTTGAGGTAGTACCAGCCACTGATGGCGCTGTTGACGGCTGCAATGACGACGAGGACCAGATGTCCCGTCTGGATGCCGGCTATGAACAGCAGCAGCTTTCCCCAGAATCCCAGAAGCGGAGGGAATCCAAGAAGAGATCCAGAGGAGAGGCCAAGAACGGCCGCCATGGCTGGATGTCGCTGACGAAGACCGGACAGGTCATCGAAAGTTGAGAGTTCCTCACCACGCCGCTGAAGACCCGAGAGCACACTGAATGCAGCCGTGTTGCCGATCCCGTAGGTCATCAGATAGAGAAGTACGGCCGTGTAGCCCAGACCTGGGCCCGCGATGATGCCGATGAGTATGTATCCACTATGGGCGATCGAACTGTAGGCAAGCATTCGCTTTGGTGATTTCTGAAGAAGCGCACCGATGTTGCCAAGCGTCATGGTCAAGACGGCGATCACCCAGAGCATCATGAGGATGGGTCCAGGCAGGCGAGTGGCGACCTCATCCACACCCGTTGCAACCAGAATCATCATGATGGCCAACGCGCCTGCGGCCTTTGGAACGAATCCAAGGAATGCCGTTACCGGTGAAGCCGCACCTTCATAGACATCCGCCGCATAGAGATGCAGAGGTGCCGCCGCGAGCTTGTACGCTATCCCGAAGAGTGCGAGCAGCAGCCCTCCGATGGTGAGGGCACTGAGTCCCCCATTGTCCATCTGTGTCTGAAGAACGACACGCATGTCCTCGAACTCGATTGTCCCGGTCGATGCATAGAGCAAGGCGAAGCCATAGAGGAAGAAGGCCGCCGACATGGCGCCGAGGAAGAAATACTTCATCGCCGCTTCCTGGGCGATTCGCTTGTTTCGACTCATCGCCACCATGACATAGGTCGGCAGAGAGGTCAGCTCGAGGGCCAGAAAGAGCCAGATGAGGTCATTGGCCGTGCAGACGAGCATGAGTCCCGCGAGACTCAGCAGCATGAACGCGTAGTACTCGCCTCGACCGGCACGCAGGGGATCGAACCGGAGCTTGCCATCGGCGATCGACTGTTCGAGCTTTCGATCGACGCTACCGACCGAGACCATGATCAGCAGCAGGCCCACACAGGCCGTCACGACACCGATCCATCTTCCGAGCCCGGGCATCAGGAAGGTGGTCGACTCGAGACACTCCGCATTGAATACATAGGCTGACGCCACGCCCGATGCCGCCACGAAAAGACCTGCCACCGCTGGTGTGGATCTTCGAACCGTGCTGGAACGCATCAAGCCGGTGATCGCTGTGAACACCACTCCGACGAGAAGAATCGCTTCAGGAATCAGGAACCAGAGATGGTTGCTCATCGTCATGGGGTCGCATCTCCAGCCAAGAGCGAGACACCCAGCTCACGAGCCTGCTGAGCCGCCTCGGTGACCGCTTCAGGATAGATCGCCAGTGCGTCGGTAACTGATCCAGCCATGGCATCGATCGCGATCCATGGTTGCACACCAAGGACGACACACATGATCGCCAGTGGCACGAGAACCGTTATCTCGCGGATGGAAAGATCCGTCGAGAGCTCGTGATGATCCGAGCCGGCAGGCTCGCGAAGAGGTCCGAAGACGATCTTGCCGACCATTATCAGCAGATACATCGCCGCCACGATCATTCCCAGGGCCGCGATGGCCGCGAACCATGGACCCATGACTCCCGGATAGGCGCCTGTGTCACCTGCCGCGAAGGTCGCGATGAGACACAGGAATTCCGAGACGAATCCATTGAGACCGGGCAGTCCAACCGATGCCAGCACGAAGAAGACCATGAAGAAGGACCACACGGGCATCTTCGAAGCCAGACCACCGACCGAATCCATGTCTCGAGTGTGGTAACGCTCGTACATCATGCCGATCAGGAAGAACAACGCCCCCGTCGAGAGGCCATGGTTGATCATGTAGAGGACAGCGCCCTGAAGTCCCATCGGATTCAAGGCGAACAGACCAAGCACGCAGAAACCAAGGTGGCTCACCGAGGAATAGGCAACGAGCTTCTTCACATCTGTCTGGATCCAGCAGATCAATCCCGCGTAGATGATTCCGATGATGGCCAGAATGCCGATGATCGGTGCCCAGTCCACCACCGCTTCAGGAGCCATGGGCAGGACGAATCGGTAGATTCCATAGGTACCCAGCTTCAGCAGTACACCAGCCAATATGACCGAGCCCGCAGTCGGCGCCTCCGTATGGGCCAGAGGCAGCCAGGTATGCACGGGGAACAGGGGAATCTTGACGGCGAATCCGATCATCAGGGCTGCCAGCAGCCAGACCTGCTCAGTCATGCTCAGGTTGGCGACCGCGAAGCTCGACAACGCATCGATCTGGAATGACCAGTCTCCATGCATCTGAGCATAGCTCCAGGCCACATAGAGGAAGCCAACCAGAGCGATCATCGATCCGGTGAAGGTGTAGAGGAAGAACTTCACGCAGGCACGTGCCCGCCCCGAACCGCCGTAGATCGCGATCAGGAAGTACATCGGAACCAACGTGAACTCGAAGCAGACGTAGAAGAAGACCAGGTCCTTGGCCAGGAACACGCCGATCATGGCCGCCTCGATCACCAGAAGCCAGCCGTAGTATTCCTTCAGTCGGTCCGATACCGCCGTCCATGAACCCAATACCGCCAGCGGCATAAGGAAGGTCGTCAGCAGGATCAGGAGCATCGAGATCGAGTCGGCCCCGATCGACAGATTGATCCCAACCTCGGCCATCAGTGGCAGGCTTGAGACCAGTCCGAATTCTCCGGTACCCCAGGCACCGAACTGAATCGCGGCCTGGATGCTGACACCGAAAGTCACCAACGTCGTCAACAACGCAAGACTACGAGCGGCTCTGCCGGAAGACAGAATCACTCCGATTCCGCCAATCAGCGGAAGCACCAGCATGATCCAACCCCAGATCAACTGCCACCTCCTGCTTGCCAGAACTGCATGAAGAGGATCATCAGCAAGGCGATCAATGCTACGCCTCCGGCCATCGTGACCGCATACGACTGGACGATGCCGTTCTGCAACGGCTGGAACCAGCGAGCGACAAGTCGCGGAATGCGTGCAATACCATCGACCAGAAGTCCATCGATGATGAACCTGTCGAAGGCGTACATCAGATGACTGGCGATCCACAGTGGCGATCTGACGAGACCGATGTAGATCTCATCGATGTACCACTTTCGTTCCATCGCACGGGGCAACCAGGCGATCCACCATCTTCTCATGAGCATCGACTTGAGACGATCGGCATCCTGGCGTCTGAAGAGATGGAGCCAGGCTGCCAGCAGGATACCGAGCCCGCCGACCACACCGGAGATGTAGTACATCGCCTTGTGGGGATCCATTCCCAGAATGGTTGCATGGGCATGATCCTCATGTCCATGAGAAGCATCGTGATCATGACCATCAAGCTGAAGACTCTCGGAGAGCGGCAGGCCGTGACGATCGAGCCCGGGCAGACCACCTCGAGCGGTCGAGTCGTGCACCATGTCGGCGACCCATCCTCCAGTGAGCTGGGTATCGGCCTTGGTATCCATGAAGTAGGGAACAGCGGCCACCAATGCACCGATGGCAATGACTGCCATGACGAAGTTCATGGCGAACCTTGGTGCATGTGGATGGAACTCGCCACCATGATGGTCATCACCGTGATCATCGTCTCCAGGCTCGTATTCGACCTTGCCCAGGCAGACCCTGAACCAGACACGGAACGTGTAGTAGGCCGTCAGGAATGCGGTGAACAAGGCGATCCAACCCAACGCCTCGAAGCCGGGCCCCTGGGTGACGAATGCCTCCGCGAGAATCGCGTCCTTTGAGAAGTAGCCTGATGTCAACGGGAAACCCGCCAAGGCCAGACAGCCGATCAGCATCGCTATGGACGTGATTCGCCAACCGGGAATTTTTATCAGACCCGACAGTTTCCTCAGATCCAGCTGTCCGGCGAAGCCGTGCATGATCGTGCCGCAGGTCAGGAACAAGGCCGCCTTGAAGAAGGCATGTGTGAAGACGTGATAGGCGGCGCCATACGTGGAAAGCACGCCCAGCCCCAGGAACATGTAGCCCAGCTGGGACACTGTGGAATAGGCCATGATCCGCTTGATGTCGTGTTGAGCCAGTCCGATCGTGGCCGCCAACAATGCCGTCAAGCCACCGACCCAGGCAACGACGTGCAGGGATTCCGGTGCCAGCAGGAAGAACTCGTATGTCCTGGCCACGAGATAGATTCCGGCGGTCACCATCGTGGCGGCATGGATCAGGGCTGACACCGGAGTCGGACCTTCCATGGCATCCGGCAGCCAGACGTACAACGGAATCTGAGCGGATTTGCCAAAGGCGGCCAGCATGAGGAACCAAGGGATCACACTCACGGACCATCCTTCGTAGGCATCCTTCCATTGGCCGGATGCGATGACGTCCATGAGTTCGTCGTACTGAATGGTCCCGAAGGTGGTCCAGATCAGGTAGATCGCGAGTGCCAGCCCCAGATCGCCGATGCGATTCATGATGAAGGCTTTTTTCGCGGCTGCTACGGCAGCAGGCTTGTTGTAGTAGTAGCCAATCAACCAGTAGGAAGCGAATCCAACACCCTCCCAGCCCAGATAGAGCATCAGGAGATTGTCACCGAGCACAAGGCACACCATCGCGAAGAGGAACACGCTGACGCCTGCGAAGAAGCGGGTGTATCCCTTGCCCAGATCACCTTCCATGTATTCACTGGCGTAGTAGGTGATCAGAGTTCCAAGACCGGTCACGAACATGATCCAGAGCAATGACAGTGAATCGATGTAGAGCGTGAAGTTGGCAGAGAAGCTCGCCGCGGTCTCGCCCTGACCCCAGGAGAGGTTGATCCAGGAGAGAATCGGTATCAGTTCCGGAGTACCGGTGTAATCCAGGTAGAGAAGAACGGAGAAGACGAACGAACCAAGAAGACTTCCCGTTGTGATCCAGGCGGGCAGCTTCGTCTTGACCTTCATCGCAGCACAGAGACCGCAGAGGATCAGGGAGATCAACGGCAGATACAGGATGAAGCCGGCCCACCAGTGCTGTGGAACGACCTCGACCTGACTGGTGAGAACAGGGACCGTGTCCGGCAGATCACCGGAGACGAGCTGGTCGGCGGTGAACGAGAACACCGAATTGATGAGGGACTGTGGAATCATTCTCGAAGATCCCTCCAGTCCTCGGCATTGAGTGTCGACTTACGCCTGAACAGCAGGACGACCAGCGCCAGAGCCAGAGCGGCTTCCGCTGCCGCAACCGTCAGGATGAAGATCACGAATACCTGTCCTGAAAAATCGTAGTAGTAACGCCCTGCGGCCACCATGGCGATCGCAGCCGCCTGGAACATGAGTTCGGTGCAGAGGAACATCACGATGAGATTCCTCCGGGAGAGGAAGCCTACGAGGCCGATCACGAAGAGCACGCCACTCAGAAGCAGATAGTGAGCCAGTGCGAGCTGTCCGAATTCAGAGGCGAGGAGGATCATGAATCAACCCCCTCTTCATCCAGCGAGGTGTCATCATCCCAGTCGTGGATACGAGCCATCCCCACGGATTCCCGCAGCTCGTCCTCACCAAGTTCTATCTGTCTTCTTGCAAGGATGACGGCGCCGAACATGGCCAGCAGCAGGATGACTCCTGCCAGCTCGAGACTGGCGGGGAATCTGGCCACCAGATCCCAGCCGACGAACTGCGTGTTTCGAGGACCGGCATCATCGGGAATCCGGACATCGCGTCCGGCTCCGGTATCAATCGTGCCCACTACATACAGGCCGTTTTCATCAACGCGAATGAGCTGACCATCGGCATCCTCATCCGGAGGCCACTGGAAAGCAGGCTCCACCGATTCGACGGAAGCCCGGAACTGACGAGGAAGTCCCTCGAGCACCTCGGCTCGCGTCATGTTCATGTCATGGACACTGGCTGGTGGAGGCAGGTCGGGCACGCCTTGATAGACGGAACCAAAGATCGTGGCCAGAAAGATGAACCCGACGGTAACGGCTGCCGCAGGCTCTCTGGCGAGGCGGTCGTATTCCGGGACTTCGGTGATCTTGTCGGGAGACGATGCCTGTTGAGCAAGCATCAATACGAACATGTACGTGATCAGCACAGCACCGGCGTAGACGATGATCAATGCAAACGCCATGAACTCCGCTTCAAGAAGTAGAAACAGACCCGCGGATGAAAGGACGACGAACACGAAGTTGATGGCGGAATAGACCGGCCGATCATGGGTGATCATCCTGACCGCTGCACTGACCGCGATGACACTAAAAATCAGAAAAAGAACTTCGCGAGCGACACCATTGCCTCCGGCAATCGTCTCACCTGCCATGACATAGATCCATGCCAGACTGGCAAACCCGCCCAGGACACCCAGAACCTTGGTTCCACGACCACCCCTGCCAACCAGCAGATAGAGGGCGACGACCACGGCAAAACACTCGATGTAGGGCAAGATCCCATCCATGGTGACGAGTCCAAACGGCTCCCGACCACCAGCTTTTACGAAGGCCTTATGACCTCCGATATTGGTGGAGAACACACGATAATCACCGTTTGAAGGGGCCGCAACCAACGAAATGGAATCTGTATGGACCACCAACCCCTGAGATCCCACGACCACCTCTGGCTGAAATGCAGCAAGTACCCCGGAAGTCGTACTATGCACCCTATGACCGGGTTCAAAGCATGGCCCAATCGGGCCTCCATTCCCAATCTGTTGACCATTCTGCGAGCGGCCATGGCCGCCGCATTCTTCCTTCTGCTGGAGTTCTATCAATTTCCTGATTCCAGCGTTCTGCTGGGCAATCTGGCGATTGCCCTGTTTATTCTGGCGGCAGGCACAGATGCCCTCGATGGCTATCTGGCTCGTAGGTGGAACGTGACTTCAGGGTTCGGGAGGGTCATGGATCCACTCTGCGACAAGCTCCTTGTCCTGGGTGCCTTCATCTATCTCTGTGGACCCAACTTCAGGATAATGGACATGCAGGGGTCCTCAGCTCCATTCAGCATGGCCACGGGCATCTACCCATGGATGGCAGTGGTGATATTGGCCCGAGAGCTCTTCGTCACCACTGTCCGGGCTCTGGCCGAGGGGTCTGGAATCGAGTTCGGAGCCAAGTCCATCGGCAAGATCAAGATGATCTTCCAGTCGATCGCCATCCCGGTCATTCTTGCTCTGGTCGTCAATCTGCCCCCCACGCAGTTCGCCTGGTCCGGCTGGATCTGCATCGCATTGGGCTGGTCTACGGTTCTGATCACGCTGATATCCGGCCTTCCCTATCTCAAGGGCATCAACCATATCGGTGGCAAGTAGACTGGAATTCTCCAAATGAGCACCACCAGAAAACTCATCATGACCGCAGGAGGCACCGGGCTGTTCAAAGTGGCACCAGGCACCTGGGGCTCCATACCCGCGGTCATCATCGCTTTTTTGCTTGGACTCACTGGGGAAGCCTGGATTCTGGACTGGGGCATGGTCCTCATCGTGCTCTTCTCCTGCTGGACATGCCTCAAGTTTGGTCCTTGGGCGGAGCAATGCTGGGGATGCAAGGATCCTCAGCAAGTCGTCATAGATGAGGTCGCCGGTCAAGCACTGACTTTACTGCTGTTGCCGTGGGTATGGATTCTTCCCTCGATCAAATGGCTTGCGATCAGCTGCGGCATGGCGTTTGTCGCTTTTCGTCTCTTCGATATCCTCAAGCCCCCGCCGATCAGCAGCCTCCAGCATTATCCACAGGGATGGGGCGTGCTTCTGGATGATCTGGCCGCAGCCATACCTGCTGCTCTTCTATGCTGGATAGTCATCCTGACGCTCATGCCCTCCTGAGCTGGCATACCATTGCTAATCCGACTGAACCTCGATCTTCGATTCTCCAAGACACCTATGGGATCCCTGGCCATGCTTCATCTGACATCACAATGCCTCGCACTCATTCTTGCCGCCGCTGCCATCGGACAGGAACCCGGAACGATCGTCGAATACGACGAATCGATCCGTGACTTCCTATCGGAAGGAACCGGACAGGCATCAATCGATCTGCCCGCTTATTTCGAGCAGGCCGATCCGGATGTCGCTGTCTGGTACCAGCATGTCAATACACTCGCGAATCCATGGATGCAGGGTCGGCAACCGGGAACCCGGGGTGATGATCTGGCAAGTGAATACATGGAGTTCTACATGAAGGAGGCAGGCATGAAGCCTGCATTCATTGACGAGAATGGCGAGCCCAGTTGGCGACAACCATTTCGTTTCCAGATCTCCAGAAGAGCCCAACCTCCCGTACTCAAGTCGGCATCGGTCATGGATGGTCCACGTGAATTGATCCAAGGCAGAGACTTCAACGTTCTGGCCAATTCCGGAAATGGAACGGTCACGGGGCCCATGACATTCGTCGGCTATGCCATCGAGGATGGGGTCAACGGCTATGAAAGCTTTGGGGATGACGACGATCTGACGGGAAGAATCGCCATCATGCTCCGATACGAACCACTGGATGGCTCGGGAATCAGCCGTTGGGCGGATGAGAACTTCTCCTCGTATTCGGGCATTCGAGGCAAGATGCAGTCGCTGATCGATCGCAATGCGGCGGGCATCATCATGGTCACGCCCCCCAAGGCCATCGACGCGCGATCCGGGCTGGAAACGCTCCAGAGCACCACGAGCTATCGGCCGAGGGCCGAGGTCCCGGTCATTCACATGACTGCGGATGAAGTGGATGAACTCCTGAAGAAGTCCCATCCAGACGGACTCGGACTCTCACAGATGCGAAAGGCGGCCGATCGCGACACGCTGGATACATTCGATCTGGATGATGATGAGCTTCTCACGATCTCGACATCACTGACACCCCCTGGAATACAGACCCGTAACGTCGCCGGCATCATTCCCGGCAAGGGTTCGCTTGCAGACGAGTGGCTGGTCATCGGTGGACACTACGATCACCTGGGTACTGGCTACACGGGCTCGCGACGCCGAGGAAGCAACGAGTACCACAATGGCGCGGATGACAACGCCTCCGGAATTGCCTCGATGCTTGTCATGGCCGATCGACTTTCAAATGCCTCCGAACTGGACGTGGATGATCGCCGCAGCGTCCTCTTCATCGGATTCGGTGCCGAGGAAGCGGGACTGCATGGTTCCGACCACTTCGTTGAGAATCCTCCGATGGATCTGGATTCGGTCAGTTGCATGCTCAATTTCGACATGATGGGACGTTTGGGTGAGAACGGGCTGCAGATGCTGGGCACGGGAACAGCCGAGGAGTTCGATGAGATGCTTCCTCGATTCGTTGGTGAAACGACCATGGTCGTCAATGCCACACCGTCCGGTACCGGACCATCCGACCACACCAATTTCTACAACAAGGAAATCCCCGTCCTGTTCTTCTTCTCCGGTATCACCGACGAGTACCACACCCCCGACGACGATGCCTGGACGGTCAATCCCGAAGGCGCTGTTGCGATCATCGATCTGGCGGAAATGCTCGCGGAGGAACTGATCACGAGAGACGACATGCTGACCTTCCGTGAATCGACGGAGGGATCCCCCAGACGACGCACCGATAGCTCGGTTCGGCTGGGTGTCATGCCCGGCTATGGAGCGGATGTGGACAAAGGGGTGATGATCGAGGCCGTCAGTGGAAACACCGCTGCCGAAGAGGCCGGTATCGAGGCCGGCGACATATTGATGAGCTGGAACAACGAAGCCATCGATGGCCCCGGAGGACTGATGAGCAACCTCCGTGCTTCAAAGCCCGGAGATGAGATCGAGATCGTGCTGCTCCGCGATGGAATGACCATGAAGACCGTCACGGTCAAGCTCAGATCAATCGAAGACTGAACCACTGACCGAATCGATTCAAAAAGGCCACGGGGCAGACCAAGAGGTCTGCCCCGTGTTCGTAATCGCCCGTGAACGTAAGCCGAATCCTGTCCCCCGTTCCCAGTCATCGACGAGGTACGGGGTGGTGACCATTCATCTGGGACCACCGTTGCCGATGGCCTCGAGCACGCGACCCGTCCTCACCCGCGGACTACGGACATACCCGGCATGCCGGATATCGAGGACTGCTTGCGCTTGCACGCGGTGGGGTTTACCCTGCCCCGATCGTCACCGACCGGGCGGTGCGCTCTTACCGCACCTTTTCACCCTTGCCGATATGAATCGGCGGTTTGTTTTCTGTGGCACTATCCCTGGCTTGACGATTGAAAGCCGGTGGACGTTATCCACCACCGTGTCCTGTCGTGTTCGGACTTTCCTCCACCATTCCGGAAACCCGGTTTGGCAGCGATCACCTGTTCACAATCATGATTATACCGGCCGATACTCCTGAAGAGCAGATGGAGCCTACAATCCACGCATGAGCAGCCCAGTACGTTGTCTGGCATGGGGAATCGGCTCCCAGCAAACCCTTATCAAGACCGCCAGCACGGTCGAGGGTATCGATGTGGTCCTCGCCGGCTCACCCACCAGCGACGAATCCCGCGAGTTCGCCAAGGCTGCTGACGCCGAACAGGTGGATGATCTCAGAGCAGCGTTGCTGCGTGATGACTGGGACGTCGCATGGCTCATCGCACCGGGATGTCTCGATGGAGACATTCGACGAGTCATACGAGGACTCGACAAACCAGTGGCCACATCCACCCCACCAGCCGACACGGTCCAGATCATCGCGAGCGAGGACCCCGCTGCATCGAACACGCACTTCCTTCCACTGATGAGACTGGGCAGACCATACCGGGGCGCCGAACAGATTCTCGAAAGCTTCGGTCCCGTCACCAGTGCCCACGTGGAAATGATCGCTGGCATGGACGGAGTGACCTCGGCATCGCTCCTCTACGATGCGATGGACCTGGTCAACGGACTGTTCGGAATGCCGGACAACCTCTTCGCCGCGAGAGCCGGAGAGGGCATGCCTCCCGCGGATGCGACCACTCCCCTGAACGGTCACATAGTGGTCTCCCTTCGATATCCCAATTGTGCCGCCGCCGCTGTTTCCATCGCTGAAGGTGGTGGGCAATGGTCGAGAAGGATCGCCCTTCTTGGAGAAGGCGGCAGACTCATCGTTTCCGATGATGGCGTCGAATGGCTATCAGCTGATGGCGAGATACTCGATGCAGGTCGTGGCCAGACCACGGATATCCCGACTGCCGGCGAGGTCGCAGCCCATCATCTCAAACGCCTGGCCCAACAGAGCGAACCACAGGATGAGATCGACAAGACGATTGCCACGTTGTGTCTCTGCGAGGCCGTCAGGCTCAGCTGCATCACGGGACAGGTCGAGGATCCGGGCAGAATCGCCAAGATGCTCCAACGGGTCTGAGTTCGACTTCGACTAGTAGATGGCCTGATGCAACGGAACAATGATCCCCGGGATCACACGTTCCTCTGCAAGTCTCTCGATATGCCCGGCAAGGGTCCCGAAGGTCTCCTTGAACTGATCGAGACTTTCATAGGGTCCCTCCCGTCGAACGGTCAGGTACACGCTGATGGGCTCGTCCTCCCATTGCTTGGTCTGCAGATCTCCGGGCCCCATACGAGTCTTGATCTCGACACTGGCCTGTATCTGCGAGGATTCCTCGAGGGAGAGCCCGATGAATGGCTGGACATCGAGCAACTGCTCGCGATCGGACTGGACCATGCAGGACAAGGCCGAATCAGCCAGCAGCGCATCGAAGACGACCTGATTTCGATTCCGATGGGCATGCAGATCGAAACCGAACACGAGTTCGATGGCCTCGACATCCAGGGGCGTTATGGACAGGAAATACGGAGCCGTTTCAAGGAGCATCCGATGGAGTCGATACGCCTCCTCGAGGCTGCCGGGATTGACCCAGCCACTGCGAATGGATGTTCGTCGCAGACCCAGCCAGCAATATCGCCCTTCCTGATCGGGTGATTCCAGCGCGAGTTCACCTTCATATCTCTTGAATCGCTTCATTCCCGGCAGCTCACGACGGACGCGATCGAAGAGATCGAGAACGGTCTCTCTTCCCGATGGCAGATCCATCGTGAGAGACATTCGTTGATTGACGTAGAAGTCGGTGCAGAGAGTGCCTAGATCGGCTGTCATATGAAAAACCCTGACAAGTATCGGGAGCTGATGATGACAGCAGTGTAACTGGATACGTCAAAGGACCCGGATGTCGATCACGCCTCGGGGATAACCCGATTCATCTTCCTGATCGGCTGGACGGACCAGTAGGTCAGACATCGCCAGAGCCACTCGAACGGACCGAATCGGAAATAGCTCAGCCAGAGCGGCGACCAGACAAGTTGCGCCGCACTGATGACAAGAACCAGCAGGAACTGACTGGTCCGTTCCATCTCCCCGAAATAACCCAGCCCATGACCATAGAAGATCAAGCTGCATGCCAGACTCTGAATCAGGTAGTTGGAGAGCGCCATTCTTCCCACGCACGACAAGGCATGCCGGAGAAAGTCCAACATTCCTGATTTGACGAAGAGAACTGTCAAGGCGATCCACCCAAACGCGATCAGGATGCTTCCCCAGTAGTTGAACTGGGAGAGCAGGAATTCGGATCGGATGAACTCCCACTCGACCTCCCACTTGGCCTCGATGCCCCACCAGACGATCGGAATACCAAAGAGAATGCCAATGGCCAGAAGCCATGCGTAGGTCGCTACAGAACAGGTGCCTGAGAAGAGGCCCTTCCGATAGCAGACCATCCCAATGAGCATCAGACCACACACCCGACCGAAACTGAAGATGGCCATAACGAAGGTCTGCGCCATGAGAGCTGCTGGAACTCGATGTTCGAACTGCCCCACATAACTTCCCGAATAGGCTTCAAGCTGCTGACTGATGTTCTTGAAGGGATCCATCATGGCCAGCAGCCCCGGATCCTTCTGATCCGCGGGTATCAGTAGCAGCAACCCACCCATGGACAGGAAGATCAGGAATGGAATGATCAGCAGCATGATGCCGATCAGCAACATCCAGAGGCTTGGCAGTTTCCTCATCCAGATCACGACGAGGCCGCAGATGGCGTAGCTGACCAGGATATCCCCGTACCAGATCAGATAGGCATGCAGCAGTCCGATCAGGAGAAGCCAGCCCATGCGCCGGCAATGCAATGCGACCGCCGGTCTACCGGTTTGTTCAAGGCGGTCTGTGAACAGAATCAATCCAGCCCCGAAGAGCATGGAGAAGATGGTCATGAATTTCTGATCGCCAAGCAGCGATGTGAAATACCAGACCCAGTAGTTCAGGCCTTCCAGATCACCATAAGCGGTTGGATTCGAATACGCCTCGAAGGGCATGGCAAACGTCTGCACATTCAAGAGCAGGATGCCCAGGACCGCTACACCCCTGATCACATCGATCGTCGTGATTCGGGTCGAAGGCTTTATAGAGCCGGCGGTGCTCATGATTGCTGTATCCAATCCACCAGCATGGTCACGTTCGATAGGTCATCGACCACCAGATCGGCCCCCGCCTGCTCCAGATCGGATCTGTCCACACCGCCGGTACATACGGCAAGGACGCGACATCCGTTGGCCTTGCCGCAATGCACATCATGGATGGTGTCCCCGATGATGATCGAATGTTCGAATTCACGCTCAATTCCATGATGGTTCATCCATCTCTCGAGCGCCACTGGTGGTAGATGCGAACGTGTTTCGCCCTCGTCACCCCAGGCCGCCACCAGGAAATGGTCCATGGAGATCCCTGCCGCAGACAGTTTCAATTCGGCGGTTTCAGCCAGATTGCCTGTCAGCAGACCGATGTCGACTTGCGAGCAGTCTCCAAGCGCGTTCAACAGATCATGCACACCAGGTAAGGCGTCCGAGGTCCGCTCACCTGAGTCGAAGAGTCCCGCCAGACATTCACGATAGTGATTCCGGAACGCCTGAAGATTGACCTCATGGGGA